>OIAM01000001.1_pt1 | contig 250605 bp, 255 predicted proteins | sample 1580771 | NCBI WGS metagenome assembly OIAM01 (sample SAMEA3882538, study PRJEB24775) | human gut metagenome | biome: human-associated habitat; feature: intestine environment; material: feces | place: Netherlands | collected 2009/2010
TCATATATCCGGCCGGATATATGAGACATTTAAGACCTGTCCCCCCTGTTTCATTATTCTCTTGACAAAATCTTAATAAAGATATATATTTTTTACATATATTAAATTATATAAATTTTTTAGGAGGGATTTTAATGTTAAAAAGAAAATTTAAAATCATTGCTTTATTATTTGTAATGATTTCAACTCTTACATTATCTACTGTAAGAGCCGAAAATGAGACTGAAAATGCATCTGCAATTTCAGAAGATTCTGCTACAGTTACTTCTAACGAGCAGGATTTAGAAACTACCTCTAGTTCTGGAGAAACTAGTGCAATAGCATCTTATGAAAATAATTTCAAAAAAGGAGATGTCTATTTAACTGGTAACGACGTTGTCGTTAATGACATTATTGATGGAAACCTTTTCGTTTTTGCTAATAGTGTTACTATTAATTCACAAATTGGTGGAGATGCATTTATTTTAGCTGGAACTGTTAACGTCGGAGAACAAGGTTATATTTTCAGTAATTTATTTACATGTGCTCAAAATGTAAATATTTCAGGTGTTGTATATGATTTATATACAACTGCACAAACAGTTTCTATTAATGGATATGTTTACAGAGATATACATGTAGGAACAAATATACTTAATATTAACGGGACTATCGGAAGAAATGCTTTTGTAGGAGCTAACCAAATTAATTTTGCACAACCATCTGAACAAAATTCTGAAGAACAACAAGTTACTTCTCAAGGTATTATTAATGGAGATTTAAACTATTCAGCTCCTAACGAATTTTCTATACCAGAAGGATCTGTTTCAGGTTCTGCAAATTATTCAAAATCTACTGAAAAATCTTCTTTAAATATAAAAGATTATATGATATCTCTTGGAGGATTTGTTTCTACAGCTATTATTATTTGGTTATTATGTTTATGGATTACACCTAAATTTTTATCTAATACTACTAACATAATTTCAAAGAAATTATTATCTGTAATAGGTTATGGTTTGCTAACTCCAATAGTAATTGCAGTAGCATTTGTTATTTTACTTATTTTAGGAATTACTTCTAAAATAGCTTTACTTGGTTTATCTTTATTGTTACTACTACTAGCTATAAGTTCTAGTATTTTTGTAATAACAATAAATCGCTTTATATGTCAAAAGTTTAAAATTGAAAAAACAATTGGAATTTTCGGTATGTTAATTTTATCTTCAATTGTTTTATGGGCAATTGGTTTAATCCCTTACGTTGGTTCCGCTATAAATATAATTACTTCTTTAATTGGTTTAGGAATTATTGTAACAAATATTATTCCAGTTAGAGAAAAAACAAAGAAAACAGATAAAATTGAAAAATAAAAAATATTAACAAATAAAAAAGAAGCTAAATATTAAATAAACCTTTTAATATTTAGCTTCTTTTTTATTACTTTTTTAATTCATCAATAATAACTTTAAAATCATTTGCCATTAATATTGCTGTTCCAGAAACTAATATATTAGCTCCTGCTTTTTTTACATCCGGAGCAGTTGCTAGATTAATTCCTCCATCTGCTTCTATATCAATTTCTATATTATTATTTTCTATATATCTTTTTAACTCTTCTATTTTTTTTAATGTGTCCTTAATCAAAGTCTGTCCTCCTTTTCCTGGCTCTACAGTCATAACAAGGCACATATGAATATATGGCAAAAATTCATAGATTTCTTCTATCTTTGTATCTGGCTTTATAGAAATTCCTACTTTACAATTATTTTCTTTTATATATTTTATTATTTCAAACACTTCCTCCTTACTTTTACAAGCTTCTAAGTGAAATGTTATAATATTAGGTTCTACTGATAAAAAGTCATTAATTGCCTCTTTTACATTTTCAACCATTAAATGTACATCTAATGGCAAATTTGAAATTCTTTTAATATATGATGCATATTCTAGCATCTTTTTATACGTATTCTTTTCTACAAACTTTCCATCCATAACGTCAATATGAAAATAGTCTGTTTTTCCTGCCTCTAATTCAAAAAAAGTAGATGATTCTTCCCCTTTTTTTACAGAAAGAATTGATGTTGATATTTCTACCATTTCTTTCGTTCCTCCTTTTGTTTTAATTCTTCATAAATTTTGCAAAATCTATTATACCTCTCTTTAGATATTTTTCCCTCTTCTATAGCCTGTTTTACTCCACAATTTTTTTCTTTAATATGTGTACAACCTATAAATTCACATTTTTCTTTTTCTCTTTCAAACTCTACAAAATAATTTTCTAACTCTTGACTTGGTATCTCTGATATATCAAATGTTGAAAATCCTGGCGTATCTGCTATATATGTATTTTCATTTATTTCATATAATTTAATTGCTGTTGTTGTATTTTTTCCTCTTCTATTTCTTTTACTAATCTCTCCTTCTTGTGTAATATCTCTTTTAAAAATCCCATTTATTAATGTAGACTTCCCTACTCCAGAATTTCCGGAAAAAGCACTTATATTATTTTTTAACTGTTCTTGTAATTTTTCTATTCCTTTTTGTTTCTTTGCTTCTGTTTCAATTACTTTGTATCCAATTTTTTTGTATATTTTTTCTATTTTCTCAAATTGTTTTTCATCATCTAAATCTATTTTATTTAAAACGATTATAGCATTAATGCCTAAAAATTCTGAAAATGCTAATTGTTTATCTAACATTAATAAATCAGGTTTAGGATCTTTACTAGAAATAACAAAGATAATTTGAGTTATATTAGCCAGCTTTGGTCTTTTTATATATACAGTTCTATTTTTTATTTCTTTAATAACAGCTTTCCTGTTTGTTTCATCTATTATTTCTAATTCTACCATATCTCCAACAACTGGAGTTATATCTTCCTTTTTAAACTTTCCTCTTGCTGTTGATTCATAAATTTTATCTTCTGCCTTTACTTTATACATATTTGATATATTTTCTACTATTAATCCTTGCATTATTCCTCCATTAAATAAGCTTTATAATTGTTATATTAATCAATTAAAAGTTGAAGAACTAAACTTATTATCTTCAACTTTTAAATCTCATTAATTAAAATTTACTGATGAATCAGTACTAAAGTTTACTGATTTTGTTCTAGTCCAACTTCCTCCATTAGAATCTGTAATAGTCAATGTTAAATCCATTGAACCTTTTCCACTTATTGTTGTAGATTTACTTGTTGTATTCTTATCTACTCCTGAATCTGAATATAAAGTATTATTTCCTGATTTTAATGTAATACTTACAGTTTTAACTGTCTTATTTTCTGTTGTATTTGAATTAGAAGTTTCTTCACTATATCCTCCTGTTATTGCTTTTACATTTATATTTACTGACATAGTTTTTGAAGCCTCATAACTATTTACTGTTATAGTAACAGTACTTCCTTTTTCTACAGTTTTTCCTGAATCTAAACTTTGTTTTAATACTATTCCATTTTCCTTTGAACTATCTTCAGATGTTGTTACAGCTACTACAAATCCTTGAGCTTCCAATGTTTTCTTAGCATCTGCTTGAGATTTTCCTATAACATCTGGAACTGTAGCTTTTTCTACACCTGTACTTACATGTATTTTTATTGTATCTCCTGCAAAAGCCTCTGTATCTGGACTTGTTTCTTGAGATATTACATATCCTTCTTGAACTTTTTTGCTTGATTCTTCAACTATTTCTACTTTTAATTTAGCATCTTCTAATGCTTTTACTGCTTTATCTTTTTCCATTCCCACTACTTTTGGAACTGTAGTCTTTTCTTCTCCTTTACTAACAACTACTTTAACTGTACTTCCCTGTTTTACTTTATTAAACTTTTCCATATAAGTTGGATCTTGTGAGATAATAAATCCTTCTGGCACATCTTTATTATATTCTTCTTTTTCTATTTCAAATTTCAGTTTTACATTTTCAATTTCTTTTTGTGCTTCTTCCTTAGATAAACCAACTACATTTGGCATTGCAATCTCTGGTGGATTAGTTAGATTTAATACTAACATTGTTCCTCCTAAACTTAAAACAAACAATAATAATAACCCTATAAATATGCTTAATCCTTTATGTGTCTTTACAAAAGTTTTAAATTTTCCGTCTTTTTTACCACTTGAATTTTTAGTTTGTTTATTATCTCTATATGCATTTGTATCAATAACTTGAGTTTTTGCAGTAGGGTCATACTCTAATTCTTCAACAAAATCTCCTTCTGGATCTTTTAAAGATTTTTTCAAATCAACTAACATTTCTGAAGCTGTTTGATATCTTAGTGTAGTATCTTTTTGTAATGCTCTCATAATAATTTTATTAACAGCTATTGGCAAATTCGGATTTAATTCAATTGGTTCTACCGGTTCTTCTTGCATATGTTTTAAAGCAACTGACACTGGTGTATCTGCATCAAAAGGAACTCTTCCTGTTACCATTTCATACATTACAACTCCTAATGAATATAAATCTGACTTTGCATCTGTAAAACCACCCCTTGCATGTTCAGGTGAAAAATAATGCACAGATCCTATTGTTGTCCCAAATGCTGTAATTGTAGAATTTGACACTGCTTTTGCAATTCCAAAATCTGTTACTTTTGCAACTCCATCTTCTGTTATAATAATATTATGTGGTTTTATATCTCTATGAATTATATTATTTCTATGTGCCATTTCTAAAGCTGATGCAATTTGAATTGATACATTAATTGACCATTTCCAAGGAAGTGGACCTTTTTCTTTTACAATAATTTCTTTTAAAGTTTTACCTTGTATCAATTCCATTACTATGTAATAAAGGTTTCCATCTACTCCAACATCATAAATTGACACAATATTAGGATGTGTTAATCTTGCTGCTGATTGAGCTTCTACTTCAAATCTTTTTATAAATTCATCATCTGTTGTAAATTCATCTCTTAATATTTTTACTGCAACATTTCTTTTTAAAACTTTATCTGTTGCTTTATATACAGTAGCCATTCCTCCATTTCCAATTTTCTCGATAATTTCATATCGATTTCCTAATAGCTTCCCTTCTAAATTCATATTTATCTCTCCTTAAATATCGTTAATATGTAGATTGTTATATATTTTTTACTATAATTACTGTTATATTATCATATCCACCGTTTTCGTTTGCTATTTTTACAAGTTCTTTTGGTGCTTGTTCTATATCCTTTTTAGCTTGTTTAAATATTTCTTCTTGTGGTACTAAATTGGTTAGACCATCTGAATTTATTATTAAAATATCTTCTTTTAAAAAACCTTTTACCATGACATCTGGTTCTACAAAAGCATTACATCCTAATGCTTTCATTAGCATATTTTTTTGTGGATGATGTACCGCTTCTTCTGCTGTTATAGTTCCATCTTTTACTAATTTTTGCACATAACTGTGGTCTTGTGTTAGTTTTCTCATAAATTCTTTTCTAATTCTGTAAATTCTACTGTCTCCTACATGTCCTATAAACACTTTATTATTATATATTAAACAAATTTCTAATGTAGTACCCATTCCTTCTAATTCTTTATTTTCTTTTGACTTTTCATACACTATCATATTAGCATATTCCATGCTACTGCCTACTAATTGAATAATACTATCTCTATCTTTTTCAATTTCTTTAAAGTTATTTTCGATATAATTTTTAGCAGATTGTATAGCTAATTTGCTTGCTATTTCTCCTCCTTGGCATCCACCCATACCATCAGCAAGCATATATAATTGTACTTCATCCAATGAATCAGATATATAATAAGAATCTTGATTTATTTCTCTTACTTTTCCTATATCTGATTTTGCATAAGCTTTTATCATGGTTTCACCTCTCTTTCTAGATTTTGCCTTTTAATTTATTTTTATATTTTGATACTATTATTTTTATTATCATTTTTTATTATGTTTTTATTTTACCTTAACATTTATGTTTTTTCAAGTATTTTTATTGATTTAATTTATCTTATATTTTTGTTTTTTACTATTTCTTATCTTTTTATACTAAAAAGTTTTTAACTTCTTTTGGTGCCATTATAGCATAATTTTCTGGAATACTTATTTCTTCTTCATTTTTTATTATATAATCTTTAATATATTTCATACTTAAGTTGCTTGCCAACTTTATATCATAAAATTTTTCCTTTGGTATTTCTATTAATGCTGGTAAATCATTTGGTTTTAAATTAATATCTTTTGCAATTTCTACTGTATAAAAGTCTGCTCTCATTTTTAATGTAGAATTTTGTTCATATGGATTTAATTCTCTAATTTCTATTTCTTTTGTAAAAACAGGCTGTTTACTCACATTGATATCTTTATTATTAATTCCCTTTACTTCTTCTAAAATTTCTCTAATTAATGTTTTTCTTGTATTATTTTCATCTACTTTTTCTACTGTTCCCCCTAATGTTTTTATAATAGCTGCCTTTTCTCCATTTTCTAAAAAATACCACCTCTTTTGTTTTTGCATTCCTAATACAATTTTATTTCCATGTATTACAATTCCTTCTGCTCCCAAGATAATATTTTTCATAGAACTCTCCCTTCATATTTAACTTATCTACATTCTAAATATTTGTTATTTTTCAGTTTTTACTATTATACTTATAATAAAAATATTTTTCAATAATATTTTATTATAAAATTGGTTTTAGTTAAAATTTGCAAAACATATTTATTTTTATTAACTTTTTATATTTTTTAAACGGATATTTATGCAAAAATACCTTATATATAATTTTTCTATTCAAAATTATATATAAGGTATCATTATAATTTGTTAATATTTTTCTAATTATATTTTTTACTCGCAAAATTCTTTTTTACAATTTTTGTTATTTGGCTAATCTGTTCATAGACATCTCTAGTTCTAAAATTTTTCTTAGCATAATCAAGTATAGTCCCAATATTTTTTATAATTCTATCACAAATTTCATTCATCCATGCATATCTTGGAATTATCCAAACATGTGAATGTTTATTTTCCCTTTCTTCAAAAATAATATCAAATCTATCACAAATATTATTTTCTCTTAATATTTTAATTGTTTTATCAACTATATCAAACATTTCATCTCTTTCATTCTTTGTTAACTCTTCTAATTTTTCAATGTGTTTCTTAGGAGAAACTATAAAGAATCCTAAAATTGGTACTTCCCAATCTTGTGACAATATAAATCTTTCATTTTCATAAGCAATTCCACATGGTAAGTCAAATTGGTGTTTAGCATAAGCACATCCAGGACATCCTTTAATTTCTATTTCTTTATTTTCATAACTTATCATATTAATATTCCTTTTATAAATTATTTTTTTGTTTATTATTTTCTATTTTATAAGCCAATTCTAAAGCAAGTATTGGTACTTTGGTTTTTTTGTTAAAATTTGCTAATTGGTTTATACTTCTTTCTTCCCATTCAACTGAATCTAAATTGTCACCTGCATAATAAAAAGTAAAATAATTTAACTTTTTATATTGGCAAACTGCACCTATTGAGGCTCCTTCCATTTCAACACAAATTACACCCTTTTTCTGATATCTTTCTATTTTTTCTTTAGTCTCTCTATAAAATGCATCTATTGTCCATGTAGCACCTTCATTATAATTAAAGTTATATTCTTTTAATATATCTTTAAATAAATTTTTATATGTTTCATCTAACTTAATATATTCTGAGTCAGGTAAATAATGATAACTTGTACCTTCATCCCTATAAGCTTTATCTGGAATAATTATTGAACAATCTTCAATATCTTTATCTAAGACTCCACAATTTCCAAAAATAATAAATGTATCAACACCATTAATATTTAATTCTTCTATATCTGCACTTATCCAAGGTCCACTAATTCCAGCCATAAATAATGTTATTTTAGCATTCTTATATTTTAGTTCATAAACTGGACGCTTTTCAGTTAATTCTCCTACTTTTTTGCATTCAAATTTACTTGCAATATCTTTTAATAAATATTCAGAAAAAACTCCAACAGCTATATGTGGCAATTTAATACTAGTATCTCGTATCCCATTATTGTTTTTAATACCTCGAGGTTTTATAAATCCCTCTTCACTACTATAAAATATCATATTTATTTTCTCCTTATTACTTTTATTTTTATATTTATAATTAAATAATATCATAAAAATAAATTTTTTTATGTTATAACATATTTATTAAAAAGTTTCATAATTACCTTATTTTTTCACATTTTGAATAATCATTTTTATATAACTGTTTATGTTCTATAGTATTATTGGAATTTCCAAAATATTGTAAATTTCTATATTTACCATCATCCGAAATATTTTTTATAAAACCTTTTCTTTTTTCTCCTTTTTTCATATTATCTTGATTAAAATCTTTATCTAAATATGAACAAATTACAGGCCAATCTTCCATATTATTAATATTCCCTATTATTTTATTTCCATCTAAACTATAAGAAAATTTTGATAATGACATTAATTCACTTGAAGGTATCCATGCATTTCCGGAATTATCAATTAACATATAAGCATTCTTTCTATCAAGATAACTTTTAAACTGTACATTTCTGTCTCCTTTATTAAATATATCTAAAACTGAATCTTGAAATTCTAAAAATTCTTTATCGGTAATTTCAAAATTTTTTCTATTCATTAATCCATATTTTCCTAAAGGTTGATACTGAAAAACCTGCCATTTATATATGTAATCTAATCCTTTTATTAATTTTGCTAATTCTTTAGCATCTTCTAAATTACCTTTATGGGCAACTGTATTAATACAAATATTTGCTCCTGCCTTATGTAATTCTTCACATATATCTAGTTGTTCATTAACTATATCCGCTCTCGTTTGTCTAAAATTCCTAAATACCTCATTTGTCGAACCATCAATAGGTATACCTATCATATCAACATTATTTGCTATCTTTTTAGCATCTATTTTCTTTACTAATCTTCCTTTATCACATATAATATCTTTAATAATAGGACTACCCACTGTATCTAATGAAATATCAAACCCAATTTTTTTTATTCTTTCAAGTAATGTGATAATATCTTCACGTGTTAATGGATCTCCACCGCAAAGTGTAACTTTTCTAGTTCCTTCATTATATGCAAAATCTAAAAATTCAACTAATTTATCAGTAGGTACTTGTTTTCCCTTCTTTTCTTCTCTAGAATAACTATAACATCCCTTGCAATGCAAAAAACAACTTTGGCTTGCAAAAATATTTAAATGCATATTTTATCACCTCTAATATTACCTTTCTGCTTCATCATTTTCTACCTTTGAATAACATTTATTTTTCATACCTATTAATTTTGCAGTTAATTCATTGTCTTGTTTTACTAAATCTATTCTTTTTAAATACTCCTTCAATTTTTTATTATATAATAATATCTTGTCTAACTGTTCTTCTGGTTTAAAACTACTCAAATATTCTTTTACATTAAAATCCAATAAATCCGGAGAAGTAGTTCCTTCTACAGGAACCAACCAAAAGTGAACATTAACAAAAGGATCTGATTTTTCGTTTGAAAGAAGGTGAGCATAATTTATTCCTAATTCCTTTCTCATTCCTTCTTTTGTCTTTTTCAGAATAAATGAATATCTAAGAAATGTAGTATCATCTAACAAATCAAACGCTCTATAAGTTTTGTTTAAACCAAATATATAAAACCCTGGACATGGATATTTTGGATCCGCTCTAACAATTATTCCATTATTTTCATAAACAGGTTTATTATGTTCTGGAACATATTCAGGATATTGTTCCATAAAATCTGCTCTAGAAATATCTTCTGGTGCTATATATGCTCTATAATTTTTTGTTCCACCATAAAAGTGAATATATCGCATTCCATTTGGTACAGGTGGAAAATCCTCTCTTTTATCTACATCAATGTATTCTAATGGCTTTTTCTTTTGAGATAGTTGTTTTCTAAAATCTGTATTCATTTCTTTTACCTCCATTAATTTTATTTCATTCTTTAGTTTTTTATTTACTACATTATTAATAATTTTTATTATTTCACTCTTTCGTATACATGAATAATTACATCTTAGTTTTTGAGCTTAATTTATCTTCATCAAAAAAAATTTTTGCACATTCTTCTATATTTAAATTAAATATTTTTGTTAATTCTATTATTTCACTAATATAAAATTCTTCTTTTCCTTCTAACTTATTCTCCAACTTTTTATTAGTTATTCCTATTCTTTTGGCCACATATTCTTTTGTTACCTTCTTCTCTTTAATAAGATTTTTTATCCTTTCTCCTATTATTTTAGGTTCCATATTATCTCCTTTTTGTTTCTTTTTTGGAAACATAATACATTATTTTTCTTTTTTTGTCAATCTTTTTATACAATATTTGGAAGTTTATCATTAAAAATATCATTTTTAGTGATACTTTTGTCATATTATTTTAATATTTTAGTTATTTACAAATTTAATATAAAATGTTATACTTGTAGCAATATTTTAAATAGGAGGTTTTTATTTTGGATTATCTTTTTCCAGAACGTTTTACGTTTCTTTTAAATAATTCTAATATGACTTATGAGCAAATCGCAAAAGAACTTGGGTTAAAGTCAAAAGGTACAATTTCTAAATATGCTAGCGGTAAAGTTAAAAAAATTGAACTTTCTATGTTAGTTAAAATTTCAGAATTATTTGACGTTTCTCCTATTTGGCTACTTGGTTTTACAGATGATATGCATTATAAAATAAAAAAATAATATAAAATATCTCATTTATTTTTATATTATTTTTTTATTTTTTGCTATTTTTATTTATATATCTATCAAAATGTTATATGAAAAAACAAATTTCGCAATTAAATTTTCTATCTTTTTATCTATTATTGCAAAAACACAAAATTGACTTATTTATTTTTTCTTTATATAATATTGCTATCAATAAGTTAGGAGATTTTAAAATGAATACAAACTTAGAAAAATTAGAATTTAATAAAATATTAGAAATCTTAAAAAAACATTGTGTAACATATGTTGGAAAAAAACTTGTAGATAGTTTAATGCCCAATAATAACAAATCAGATGTAAAAAATATGTTAAAAGAAACTTTTGATGCTGTAAATTTATCATATAGAAATTCTATGCCTGGATTTTATGAAATATCAAATGTGGAAATAGAACTAAAAAATCTTGAAGTTAATAATACCCTTTCTTGCAAATCTTTAATAAATCTAAAAAATATATTTAAACTTTCTCAGGAATTAAAAGAATACTTCTCAAAAGATTTTTTAGATAGTTCTGAATATCCTTCTTTATCACCTTTATTTTACGAACTTTATACTAATAAAGACATTGTAACAGCTATTGAGACTGCTATTATTGACGAAAATACTATAGATGATAAAGCGTCTTCTACGTTAAAATTAATTAGAAAAAATATTAGAAATACTGAACAAAATATTAGAGATACCTTAAATAATTTTATACATTCTTCTAAATATTCAAAATATATTCAAGAAAATATTATAACAATGAGAAATAATCGTTTTGTAATACCTGTTAAAGATGAGTATCGTTCAGAAATAAAAGGATTTGTTCATGATATATCTAATGCTGGTTCAACGGTGTTTATTGAACCTATTTCAATATTCGAATTAAATAATAATCTTAGCAAATTAAAAATTGATGAAGAAATTGAAATAGAAAAAATATTGATGAAATTATCTTCTCTATTTTTTCCATATATTGAAGAAATAAAAAAGGATATTAATTTAATAGGTAATTTAGATTTTATTTTTGCTAAAGCAAAATATTCTCGCGAAATCAAAGGTATAACTCCTAAAATAAATCTAAAAAAAGAAATTAATCTTATAAATGCACGCCATCCTTTAATTGACTTTAATAAAGTTGTTCCCATTTCTATTAATTTAGGAAATGACTTTTCTACTTTAGTTATAACTGGTCCTAATACTGGTGGAAAAACAGTTACTTTAAAAACAGTTGGCTTATTATGTGCAATGGCTTGCAGTGGCCTTAATATTCCAGCAGATGAAAATTCATCAATCTATGTTTTTGATAAAATTTTTGCTGATATTGGTGATAATCAAAGTATTAGTGAATCTCTAAGTACTTTTTCATCTCATATGACAAATATTGTTGAAATTATAAAAGATTCAAGTAAAAACTCTTTAATCTTAGTTGATGAATTAGGTTCAGGTACAGATCCAATTGAAGGCGCTAATCTTGCTATAAGTATTTTAGATTATTTTAATCAAAAAGATATTCTAACAATAGCAACAACTCATTATCAAGAATTAAAAAATTATGCTTTAGTAACAAATAGATTTGAGAATGCTTCTGTAGAATTTGATATAAAAACTTTAATGCCTACATATAAATTATTAGTTGGTATACCAGGAAAAAGTAATGCTTTTGAAATTAGTAAAAGTTTAGGACTTAATTCTGAAATAATAAATAATGCAAAATCTCTAATGTCAAAAGATCAAATAAATATTGAAGAATTATTAAAAAATATATATGATAACAAAAGTATTATTGAAAAAGAACGTAAAGAAATTGATTTAAAACTTCAAAATATATCTATTCTTGAAAATAATCTAAAAAAAGATAATATAGAATTAAAACAAAAAGAAAAAGAATTAATTGATAACGCAAAGATAAAAGCAAGAGATATATTTCTAAATGCTAAAGAAGATGCAAATTCTATTATAAAGCAAATGAATGAAATAAAAAATTCAAATGTAAATATTAAAGATTTAGAAAATCTAAGGAATAAATTAAACACTAAAATAAAGAATTCTTCGTTAACCAAGGATACTGCTAATTTTTCTTCAAATTCAGTAGAAAAATTAAATGTTGAAGATTTAAAACCTAATACAGAAGTTTTTGTGAAAACTCTTGGTCAAAATGGTATTATTGTATCTCATATTTCAAAATCAAATGAAGTACAAGTTAAAGTTGGTATTATAAAAATGAATGTACATATAAATAACATAGAAAAAGCACATGTCGATAAAACTAAAAAATCAGATAAACAAATCCAAACTTCTGGCTATACTAGTATTTCAAAATCAAAAACAGTAAAATCAGAAATAAATGTAATTGGTTTAAATGTTGAAGAAGCTGTCTTTGTAGTTGATAAATTTTTAGATGATTGTTGTTTAGCTAAACTTCAGACAGTACGAATTGTCCATGGTAAAGGTACCGGAAAATTAAAAACTGGAATTCATAACTTTTTAAAAACTAATCCTCATGTTAAATCTTATAGAATGGGAACTTATGGAGAAGGAGAAATGGGCGTTACAGTAGTAACACTAAAATAGGAGCCAAATGGCTCCTATTTTAGTGTTACTACTTCCATAAATCTCTCCAGTTCTCCTTCACTTTTAAATATAATGTTTACCAACACACCAATTTCTTCACTTTTTTCTAAATTCGGATATTCTACCTTGTCTAATAATCTTCCTCCAAACTTTTCTGCCATTTCTACCGTCATGGTTATTTCTGATAGTAAAGCTGATTGCTTGATGGAATTGGTAAGACTTGGATTGGCAATACAAGTTTTTGTAATTTTCAGTATTGGAATTATTGGATTCCGCTCTATCGCTGTTCTTAGTAACATATTATTATCCCTCCTAAGATTGATTAATTATATTATATCAGAATTTTACATAATAATCAAGTTAGACATACTTTTCTATTTTTAACACTGCTCTTCCGCTTCTTGTAGTTCCTGTTTGTTCTTTAACTATAAATCTACCTTTTCCTCTTATTGTTATAATATTTCCTATTTTCACCTGTTTTGCCATCTTTGTTTCATTTTGTCCATTAACAAAAACTCTTTCTTGTTCTATTATTTGTTTAGCTTTACTTCTAGAAGTTTTAACTAAATCTGAAACAATATTATCTAATCTTAAAGATGGTACTATAATACTTACTTCTTCTATTTTAACTTCTTTTTTAATAATATCTGAAATTTCTTTAATCTCAATTTTACTATTTTCAAATCTAGTAAGAGAAGGAAGTTCTTTCTTTAAAACTTCTGCAAAATCACTAACCACAACAATATCTGCACCTTGATTAGAAACTAAAATATCTCCTACTTTTTCTCTTTTTAAACCTAATTTAACAATACCACCTAAATAATTTCTATGAGAATATTTTCCAAATTCTTCTTCTGGTAACTCTATTCTTAAAATTTTTAGCATTTTACTATAATTTTTTTCTATCATACTATCATTATATTTATCTGGATATACAATTAAAATTTTTCTTTCGCTATCCTCATACCCACCAAAAAATTGATAATTTTTAAAATTAATTCTTCTTAGAAAATTCTCTACTAGTGCAACCTGATACATATCTAAAAAATCTGTATATTCCAATTTTTCTCTCGATTCACAAAACTCTATTTTATCTAACACCTGAGACAAGCACAACTTATCTTCTTGTTTTTTATAATCTTTTAAAACCTCTTGTTTATTCATATTTTTTCCTTTCTTGAGACATTGGGGACAGGTCTATATTGTCTTATTTTCCTGTCGCTTTTTGTCTACTATTGTCATTATATCTTTATAAATACTTTCTGCATCTTGATGATATATTTTTTCTAATTCTTCTACTGTCCCATGTTGAATAAATTTATCTGGATATGCATATGTATTTATATTTATATTCTTTAAGTTTTCATTTACAATTAATTCTTTAATTGTTGTTGATAATCCATTTATAGTTGTTCCATCTTCTATAGTTATTACATTTTTTGTTTTTTCTATAGATTTTATAGCACTTTCTTTGTCAAATGGCTTTAAAAATCTGGTATTTATAACTTCTGAAACAATACCTTCTTTTTCTAACATTTGTGATAATCGAACTGCTCTTTCTACTGTTTTTCCTATTGCAAAAATTGATACATCTTTTCCTTCTTTTAGAATTTCTGCTTTTTGATATTCTATCTTTTTATGTTGGTTAAATTTTTCCTTTCCTTCTCCGCCTCTTGGATATCTAATTACTACTGGCTTTCCTACGTTTACTGCAAATTCCATCATATCTTCTAATTCCTTAAAATCTTTTGGTGCCATAATTGTTAAATTAGGAATTAATCTAAAAAACGCCATATCTAGAAGACCTTGATGTGTTTCTCCGGTCTGCTCCTACTACACCAGCTCTATCTACACACATAATAACTGGCAAATTCTGAATAGCAATATCGTGAATAACTTGATCATATGCTCTTTGATAAAAAGATGAATATATAGGAACTACTGGTATAACTCCCTCTTTTGCCATTCCTGCTGCTAAACCTAATGCGTGCTGTTCTGCAATTCCAATATCAAAAAACCTATCTGGAAATTCTTTAGCAAATTTTGTTAATCCTGTACCATCTTTCATTGATGCTGTAATAGCAACTATTTTGTCATTTTTCTTTGCTAATTCTACCAACTTATCTCCAAATACTTTTGAATAATCTTTTGATTTTTCTTTTTTAGGCTTTCCTGTCTCTATTTCAAAAGGTCCTGTTGCATGAAATTTATCTGGATTTTCTTCTGCTATTTTATATCCTTTTCCTTTTTTAGTTAACACGTGAATTAAAACAGGCCCTTCTAATTGTTTACTAATATTTAACATTCTTTCTAATTCTTCTATATTATGTCCATCAACTGGTCCTAAATAGCGAAATCCAATATCTTCAAAAAACATTTTTGGAATAATTAATTGTTTAATACTTCTTTTTAGTCTTTGTACTATTTTTACAAAAGGTTGTCCTATAATTGGCACTTTATTAATAATATTTTTCATAGACACATTGGATTTTGTATACGTTTTTTTAGTTCTCAATTTACTTAAAAGCATATTTACTCCACCAATGTTCTTTGAAATGCTCATTTCATTATCATTTAATATAACTGTCAACCTTGTTTGACTAGAACCTGCATCATTTAATGCCTCTAAGGCCATTCCTCCTGTTAAAGCACCATCTCCTATAACTGCTATTACATTATTTTTTTCACCTTTTATATCTCTTGCTCTAGCCATCCCTAATGCTGCTGATATAGAAGTACTACTATGTCCTGTGTTAAAACAATCTGTTTCAGATTCATTTGTTTTTGGAAATCCTGCTATTCCATTCAATTGTCTTAAAGTATTTAATTGCTCTCTTCTTCCTGTTATAATTTTATGTACATAAGTTTGATGTCCAACATCCCATACTATTTTGTCTTTTGGCAAATCAAAAACTGTATGTAAGGCTATTGTTAATTCTACTACTCCAAGATTTGAAGCTAAATGTCCTCCATTTTTTGATACAATTTCTAATATATATTTTCTAATTTCTTCTGCTAATTGTTTTTGTTCTTCTATGTTTAATTTTTTAACATCCTTGGCTGAATTTATTTTTTCTATCATATTATCACCTTTGCTATTTTATGTAGTCTTTAATATATCATTTTTTAATTATTTTGTAAACTATATTTTATGCAAAAAAACAAGAAGCACTAAATAATTAGCTCTTCTTGTTTTAACTTTTTATAGTGAATTTCTATTTTTATAATATAACTACTTTTTCATCTTTCACACCAATTTTAGACAATTTATTTTTCTTCAAATTACCATCTAAAATTTCCTCTGCAAGCTTATCTTCTAAAACACTTTGAATTGTTCTTCTTAAAGGTCTTGCTCCGAAATTTTTATCAATACCTTTGCTTGCAATTAATTCTTTTACCTCTGGTTCTAACTCTATTTTTATTTTTTGAGCTTCTAATCTTTTTGTTACTTCTTTTAGCATAATATCAATAATTTGACTAATTTCTGTATCTGTCAATTTATGGAACACAATAATCTCATCAATACGATTAATAAATTCTGGTCTAAGTTCTTTTTTCAATGCTTCCATTACTTCTTTTTTTGTTTCCTCGTATTCTTTTTTATTTTCTTCTTCATTAATTTCATTTTTGCTAAATCCTAACATCTTTTTATCTGTAATAAGTCTAGCACCAATATTTGAAGTCATAATAATTACTGTATTTTTAAAATTTACTGTTCTTCCTTGTGAATCTGTTAATCTACCATCCTCAAGTATTTGAAGTAACATATTCATAACATCTGGGTGTGCTTTTTCAATTTCATCAAAAAGAATGACTGAATATGGTTTTCTTCTTATCTTTTCTGTTAATTGTCCTCCTTCATCAAATCCAACATAACCTGGAGGCGAACCTATTAATTTTGAAACAGAATGTGGTTCCATATATTCTGACATATCTACTCTTATCATTGCATTTTCATCACCAAATAAACTTTCAGCCAATGCCTTCGATAATTCTGTTTTTCCTACTCCTGTTGGTCCTAAAAATAAGAACGAACCTATTGGACGTTTTGGATCTTTTAGCCCCACTCTTCCTCTTCTTATTGCTTTTGCTACTGCTTCTACAGCTTCATCTTGACCGATTACTCTTTCATGTAGATTTTTTTCTAGATTTTTTAATCTAATATTTTCATCCTCCGTTATTTTTTTAGCTGGGATTCCTGTCCAATTTGCAATTACTTCTGCTATATTTTCTTCTGTTATATTAGTCACTTCTTTGTTGTTTTTATTTTTCCACTTTTTCTGCTCTTTTTCATATTTTTCTTTTAATTCTTTCTGTTTATCTCTTAGGCTTGCTGCTTTTTCAAATTTTTGAATTCGAACAGCTTCTTCTTTATCTTTTTCTACTTCTTCTATTTTCTCTTCTAGTTGTTTTAAAACATCTGGCTCTGTATAAGATTTTAGTTTTGCACGAGATGCCGCTTCATCTATTAAGTCAATTGCTTTATCTGGTAAAAATCTATCATTAATATATCTTATAGACATTTTTACAGCTGCTTCAATTGCTTCATCTGTTATTTTTACTCCATGATGTGCCTCATACTTATCTCTAATTCCTTTTAGTATTTTTATTGTATCTTTTTCACTTGGTTCATTTACTGTTACTGGGCTAAATCTTCTTTCTAATGCCGCGTCTTTTTCTATATATTTTCTATATTCATTTAGTGTTGTAGCACCTATTAATTGAATTTCTCCTCTTGCAAGTAATGGTTTTAAAATATTTGCCGCATCAATTGCTCCTTCTGCTGCACCTGCTCCTACTATTGTGTGTATTTCATCAATAAATAAAATAACATCTCCAGCTTTTTTTACTTCATCTAATGCTTTTTTAATTCTTTCTTCAAAGTCTCCTCTATATTTACTTCCAGCTACCATTCCTGAAATATCCATTGTTACTACTCTTTTATCTTTTAATATTTCTGGAACATCTCCTGTTGCTATTTTTTGTGCTAATCCTTCTACTGCTGCTGTTTTACCAACTCCTGGTTCTCCTATTAAACATGGATTATTTTTAGTTCTTCTTGATAAAATTTGTACAACTCTTTCTATTTCTTCTTTTCTTCCTATTACTGGATCTAATTTTCCCTCTTTTGCTTTTTTGGTTAAATCTTCTCCAAATTGATTTAATGTTGGAGTTGAATTATAGCTTCCAACTTTGTTGTCAGATTTTCCATTTTTATCTTCTTTCGCAAAATCTTCTCCTTCATTTATTACTTTTATTATTTCACTATAAAGTTTTGGAATATTCGTATCTAATTCTAATAATATTCTAGCAGCAATGCTATCTCCTTCTCTTAGAATTCCTATTAAAAGATGTTCTGTTCCTATATAGTTATATCCTAATTTTCTAGCTTCAATAAAAGCGTTTTCAATTACTCTTTTAGTCCTTGGTGTAAATCCTAATGTTCCATCTATCGGTTCTTCGTGTCCTACTAATTCAACTATTTTATCAATAATCATATCTGCTGTAATAGCTTGATTTTCTAACACTTTAGAAGCAACTCCGCTTCCTTCTTTTACTAAACCATATAAAATATGTTCTGTTCCTATATAATTATGACCTAACTCTAATGCTAACTCATTAGCAAACTCAATTGCCTTTTTGGCTCTATTTGTAAATTTATATGTCATACTTATCACTCCTTTCAAATTTATTTAATTATTTTTCAGTTATAATTTGCTTAATAACTTCAGCTCTTTTTATGTCTCTCTCAATTGCTTCATATTGTTCTCCTAAATACTTTTGCAAATTAGCTGGTTTTATATATAGATATAATTTTTGTACTTTTAAATCTGTTAATTCTCTTAAAATTCCTAAATCTGTTCCTAATTTAATATTAGACAATAAATTTCTAGCTTCTTCATAAGATATTTTCCTGCAATTTGTTAGAATTCCATAACTTCTATAGATTATATCTTCTAAATCTAATTCGTCTTTTGCTAATAATTTTCTTGCTTGTCTTTCTTGTTCTATTATTTTTTGAACAATTACTTTTACATTTTGAACTATTTCTTGTTCAGTTATTCCTAATGTTTGTTTATTAGATATTTGATAAATATCTCCTTGAACTTGATTATTTTCTCCATACATGCCTCTAATATTCATTCCAAAAGAACTAATCGCCTCTAATACTTTTCTGATATTTTTTGTTTTTGCCAATGCTGGTAAATGTACCATTACTGACGCTTTCAATCCTGTTCCAATATCTCCTAATGAACTTGTTAAATATCCATATTTTTTATTTATTGCATATCCTAATAAATCTTCTATTTTTTTATCTATTTCTATAGCTAAATTTAATGTATTTTCTAGATCTAAGCCACAATTAAATACTTGTATATTAATATGGTCTTTTCCTCCTATCATAATACAAATATTTTCTTCATCATTTATTAAGATACTTCCTGTTTCACTTTTATTTAATGCAAACTCTGGACTTATTAAATTCTTTTCCACTAAACTCATTTTAGTAATATCGTCCATATCTTTTAATTTTAAATATTTTAATCCATATCCAATTGAATACAAATTGTCTTTTATCTTATTTTCAAGTTGCTCTATTTCACTTTTATTTTCTAAATTGAATTTAAAACCATTTAAATTTCTTGCCAACCTAATTCTAGAACTTTTTACGACATCACAATCTTCACTACTTTGTAAGTACCAATTCATAAAACTCACTCCTTCTATTTTTCAAGCTTTTTAATTTCGTCTCTTATTTTAGCTGCATCTTCATATCTCTCTTCTTTAATTGCTTTTTTCAACTCTTCTTGTAATGTATCCATTTTAGATTGTTCTTTATTTTTCTTATTTTCTTCAACTTTATGTTCCTTTTTTTCTACTCTGTCATTTATTTTATTGTCTACTATTTTTCCTATTCTACCTACATGATGATTAGAACCTTGTATTCTTCTTATTATTGGATCTAATCTATCTTCAAAAACATCATAACAATTCTGGCATCCCAATTTTCCTGTATTAACTATATCATCAAAAGTATATCCACAACTATCACATTCAAAAGCTTTTAATTGGTTTATCATAGGAATTAATTCAGGTGTTTCAAATCCATCCATAAATCCTCCTAAAAAACTTGAAAAATCAATTGGCATACTAAAATCCATTTGTCCAATTCCTAATTTTTTACTACATTCTTCACATAAATTTAATTCTTTTCTTCTTCCGTTTATATTTTCTGAATATCTTACATTTGCTTCTCTTTTTCCACAATTATCACACAACATAATAAATTCCTCCTTATTCTAAATTTAGTAGCATATTTTTAAAAATCCTTGCTCTTACTTTATCTTTTAAATCTTTTTGTAACTGTAATACATTATCGCTAGTTGCTACCTTTAAAAGTCTTGCTTCTTTTTTATTGATAATATCATAAGACAGAAAGTCACTAATCAATATATCAACTTCATTAGCTGTTAACTCTTTACCTACATTATTTATAATATGCATAATATAATCTTCTTTGCTATTATTTACTTTTTTAATTGTAATATGGCCGCCTCCGCCTCTTTTACTTTCCACATAATAACCTTGTGATGGTTTAAATCTTGTTGAAATAACATAATTAATTTGTGAAGGTACACAATTAAAATGTTCTGCTAACTCATTTCTTTGAATCTCAATTGCTTCATCTTGTTCCTCTAATAACTCTTTTATAAAATCTTCTATTATATCTGACATTCTCATAATTTTTTCCTTTCTTGACACATTGGGGACAGGTCTTAAATGTCCTATGTTTTGTCGTTTTTTGTCATTTCTTATTTTGCTTTTTGACTTTGACTTTCTTTGACTTACATTATAAGTATACTCCATATTTGTTATTTTGCAAATATGTTTTTTGACTTTCTTTGACCTTTAAAGCTTCTTTTTATTGTTTTTTCTCTGTTTATTTTATTTTTTCTAACTTTATCTATTTTTTTCTTCTTTTTTTGTCATTTCTTCTAATTCATTTACTCTCCCTTTTTGTTGTGGTAATGATACCCATGCAAAATATGATGATATGAATTCTCCATATTTTGTTGTGTCTTCTCCTACTTCACTTAAAAGCTCACTTTCTTGTTTTTTTGCTTCTGATTCCTTGTCCATAAATCTTATACCTCTTTTCTTTTATTATATGTATGTACAATTTTTAATTTTTTTATACCTTATAATATATTTAATTTTTTATTGATTTTTATTAAAAGACTTTTAAATATAAGCTTTTTCTTACATTCCTCAGCTTATATTTTAAAGTTTTTTGAATTAATCTAGATAAATCATTAAGCAACATAAATTCAATTAAAATTACGTTAACATATTTTCTTTTTTCTATAAATATGTTATAATAGTAATAGTTGGTAATTAAGGAGGATTTTATTTTTATGTGGTACATATGGTTAATTTTAGCAGGAGTTTTTCTAATAATCGAAATCATGACAGTAGGCTTTTTAATATTTTGGCTATCAATTGGCTCATTATTTGCGATGATTACAAGTCTCTTTACAGATAATATAGTTATTCAAACAACTGTATTTGTTATATCTTCTACTATATTAATTTTTGTCACAAAGCCTTTTGTAAAAAAATTCGGGCAGGTACAAAATCCTATTAGCACAAATTTCTACTCAATTATTGGAAAAATTGGAATTGTAACAACAGAAATTAATTCTGTAAATTCTACTGGTCAAATAAAAATAGATGGAGAAATTTGGTCTGCCACTTGTGAAGATTCTTCTTCAGTTATACCAATGGGTACAAAAGTTAAAGTTTTAGAAATAAAAGGAGTAAAAGCTATTGTTGCTCCAATACAAATAGTTTCTAATGTGTAATTTATTTTTATTATTATATATAAAGGAGGAAAATGATTATGTGGTTTTTATTAGTATTACTTATTATTATTTTAATAATAGCAGCTATGTCTATTAAAATTGTTAAACAATCTGAGGTCTATATCATTGAAAGGTTAGGTAAATTTTATAAAGTTGCTGATGCCGGACTTACTATTATTGTTCCATTTTTGGATCATGTTAGAAGTGTAGTAAGTTTAAAACAACAAACAATGGATGTTCCACCTCAAGGAGTTATTACAAAAGATAATGTTACAATTACAATAGATACTGTTGTTTTCTATCAAATAACAGATCCAGCTAAAGCAGTTTATGAAATTCAAAGTTTAAAGAAAGGTATTGAATACTTAGCTATTACAACAATTCGTGATATAATTGGTAAAATGAATCTAGATGAAACATTTAGTTCTAGAGATGGTATTAACAATAAATTAAGAATTGTACTAGATGAAGCAACTGATAGATGGGGTTGTAAGATTGATAGGGTTGAAATAAAAGACATTAACCCTCCTGCTGATATTAGAGACGCAATGGAAAAAGAAATGAATGCAGAAAGAAATAAAAGAGCTATGATTCTAGAATCTGAAGCTCAAAGACAATCTGCTATTACTATAGCTGAAGGTAAAAAACAAGCTGCAATTCTAGAAGCTGAAGCTGATAAAGAATCTAGAATCAGAAGAGCTGTCGGTGAAGCACAAGCTATTAAAGAAGTTGCTGAAGCAAAAGCTAAAGAAATTCAAATGGTTTATGATGCTATGAAAAAGGCTGATCCTAATGACAAATTAGTTCAATTAAAATCTTTAGAAGCTTTGGAAGAAGTTGCTAAAGGTGATGCAAATAAAGTATTTATTCCTTTTGAAGCAACTAGTGCTTTAAGTTCTCTAGGAGCTATGAAAGAAATTGTAACTGATAAGAAAGATACAAAAAAATAATTTTTTATATATATTATTCCATATTAGAAAAGAGAGTCAAAAAGACTCTCTTTAGGTTTGAATTAGACTTTAAACTTCTCCTTCTCCGTCGCACTCTGGACATTTTACTTTTCCTGAACCTTCACATTCTGAACAAACATTAGGTATATCTCTCAATACACCGTGGCTTATACATTCTGGCCATGCTTCTCCAGAACCTTCGCATTCAGGACATTCTATATATCCATGTCCCATGCATCTATAGCAGAAAGCCATAATGTCTAACTCCTTTCTATAAAAATTTGTACATACTGTACATATTGGTATTATACTACTTTTATATTAATTTTGCAAATCAAAAAAGTAAACCTAAGGGCTTGCATTTACTCTTTACTCTACTTACATTTTTTCTATTATAATCATAGTACTTTCAAAAAGAAATTAATTTGTTTTCCTTTCTTTCAAATATTTATATATTACTTTCTCTACATAAGCTAATGCTTCATAATTGCTTATGTATCTTCCATCATATCTGTGTCTTACACTTGATCTTATTATTTTTATTTCTTGATTATATTGTTTTTTATACATCGTTGCTAATTGATTCTTACTTAAGCCCTGTTTCCATTTTATTATTATTTCTTTTTCTTTCATACTACACCTCTTGTATAGTTTTTTCATTTTTATATAAAATATGTTACAAATATTTTATAAACATCTTAAGAAGTTACTGTATGAAAAATTTTTTTGGATTACATTTCCATTTACTTTTATATTTTTCCTATATGAAAGCAGAGCATATCTTAGTTACCTTGTACAAGAGAAATTAAATATTCTGTAGTGTATTCTGAAAAGAGCCTTATTGACTCTTTTCTCTTTTGGCTTCACATATTCAAGAAATTGTAACTGATAAGAAAGATACATAAAAATAGAAAGTAGGAAAATCCTACTTTTTATTTTTTACATGCTTTTATTTCATAGCTTCTTCTACTGCAACAGCAACTGCTACTGAAGCACCAACCATAGGGTTATTTCCCATTCCGATCAATCCCATCATTTCAACGTGTGCTGGTACTGAAGAACTTCCTGCAAATTGTGCATCCGAGTGCATTCTTCCCATTGTATCTGTCATACCATAAGAAGCTGGTCCAGCTGCCATATTGTCTGGGTGTAAAGTTCTTCCTGTTCCTCCACCTGATGCAACTGAGAAGTATTTTCTACCTTCTGCTAATCTTTCTTTTTTATATGTTCCTGCTACTGGATGTTGGAATCTTGTTGGATTTGTTGAGTTTCCTGTAATAGATACATCAACATCTTCCATCCACATAATTGCTACACCTTCTCTAACGTCATTTGCTCCATAACATCTAACTTTTGCTCTTTCTCCATCTGAATAAGCTATTTCTTCTACTACATTTACTTTTCCTGTAAAGAAATCAAAATCTGTTTTTACATATGTAAATCCATTAATTCTTGATATTACTTGTGCTGCATCTTTTCCTAATCCATTTAATATAACTCTTAATGGTTCTTTTCTTACTTTATTTGCTGATTTTGCAATTCCAATTGCACCTTCAGCTGCTGCAAAACTTTCATGTCCTGCTAAGAATGCAAAACATTTTGTATCTTCTGATAATAGCATTGATGCTAAATTTCCATGTCCTAATCCTACTTTTCTATCATCTGCAACAGAACCTGGAATACAAAATGCTTGTAATCCTTCTCCAATTGCTTTTGCTGCATCTGCTGCTTTTGTGCATCCTTTTTTTATTGCAATTGCAGCTCCTAATGTATATGCCCAAGCTGCATTTTCAAAGCATATTGGTTGTACTCCTTTTACTATTTCATATGGATTAAATCCTTTGTCTGTACATATTTTTAATGCATCTTCAAAATCTTTAATTCCGTATTTTTCCATTACTGGTTTTATTTGATCTATTCTTCTTTCATAACTTTCAAATGTTACTGCCATTTTTATTCCTCCTCTAAATATGGTTTATATTTTCTCGTATTTTCATTTTTTACACATTTTTAAAATTGATTAAAATTGGTGTGACTGTACATTTTTATAAAAATGCACTGATTGACGATTTTAATCGATTTTTACGCTTCTCTAGGGTCAATAGTTTTAACTGCTTCATCAAATCTTCCATATGTACCTGAAGCTTTTTCTATTGCCTCTTTAGGATCAATTCCTTTTTTGATGTTATCCATCATTTTTCCTAAATGAACATATTTATAACCAATAATTTGATCATTTTTATCTAATCCTAATTCTACTATGTAACCTTCTGCTAAATTTAAGTATCTTGGTCCTTTTAATGAACTAGAATAAATAGTTCCAACTTGGCTTGTATGTCCTTTTCCTAAATCTTCTAATCCTGCCCCTACTGGAAGTCCTCCTTCAGAAAATGCTGTTTGTGTTCTTCCATATACTATTTGTAGGAATAATTCTCTCATAGCTGTATTAATTGCATCACATACTAAATCTGTATTTAATGCTTCTAAAATTGTTTTTCCTGTTAAAATTTCTCCTGCCATTGCTGCTGAATGTGTCATTCCTGAACATCCTACTGTTTCGATTAATGCTTCTTGAATAATTCCATCTTTTACATTTAAAGTTAATTTACATGCTCCTTGTTGTGGTGCACACCATCCAATACCATGTGTTAATCCTGAAATATCTTTTATTTCTTTAGCTTTTACCCATTTTCCTTCTTCTGGAATTGGTGCTGGTCCATGGTCTACTCCTTTTGCTACACAGCTCATATTTTCTAATTCTTTTGAATAAATCATTTTAATTGCTCCTTTCAATTCTTAGTTTTTTTCTACTTTTGTTTATATATTTTAGGATTTATCCTAAATTTAATAACTAAAAAATTTACATAGGGCAGAATACTTATTTTCTACCCTTTTTTTCATTCATTTTTCTTATTTCATCTTCTGATAATAATATTTGATTTCTTTTTGTATCTTTCTCTGTAGCATATTCTTTTTTTTCATTTTCTTCATACTCTTTTGTTGTATTATATGCAACTACATTTTCTATATCTTTTATATATATTCCAGCTTCATAGTTTTCTTGTCTTGATAATGTCTTTGCTCCTAACAAATATCTATTTAATATATCCTTATCTTTTTTTCCAACTTGTTCTGGACCTATTCCTAAATACTTATATCTCCATATTATATGTCTTTCATAACTATTAAAATAATGATTTTTTAAATCTTCATAATTATATTCTACTTTAAATTTTAAATTTTCAATTGTAATAGTTATATTGGACCATATACTTCCTGTTTCCGATTTTCTAAATTCTTCTCTTAATTGCTGTATTTTCTGATATAGTGCTTTTACTAATTTTAAGTATTCTTCTTCATCTATATTAAATTTACTTGGAATTTCATATACATTAACTGGTTTCTTTCTTAATATGCCTTTAGGAATATAATAAAAGTATAATTCTCCTGTCTTTTTTCCTTCTGGCATATCAATAATTGAACTATATAAATATAGTTTATCCCACTTTTCTGGAATCATATAAAATATCATTTTTTGAATTACTTCATATATTTCTTTTATCTTTTTTGTATGGTTTAACATATCATTTTATTCCTTATCTAATAAACTGATTCCTGTCATTTCTTCTGGCTTTTCAAGGTTCATTAAATCTAACATAGTTGGTGCCAAATCTGCTAATTTTCCACCTGATTTTAATTTTAAATTTTTATTACTTGTTACTAAAATTAATGGTACTGGATTTGTTGTATGTGCTGTATGTGGCTCTCCTGTTTTATAGTCTACCATTTGTTCTGCATTTCCATGGTCAGCTGTTATTAACATATTTCCATCTTTTTCTTCTACTAATTTTACAACTTTTCCTACACACTCATCAACAGCTTCTACAGCTTTTATCGCTGCTACTAAGCTTCCTGTATGTCCTACCATGTCTGTATTTGCATAATTTAATATTATAGCATCATATTTGTCTGATTTTATGGCTTCTAACACTTTGTCTGTAACTTCATAAGCACTCATTTCTGGCTTTAAATCATATGTTTCAACTTTTGGAGATGGAACTAAAATTCTATCTTCCCCTTTATATTGTTTTTCTTCTCCTCCATTAAAGAAGAATGTAACATGTGCATATTTTTCTGTTTCTGCAATTCTAAGTTGTGTATATCCTTTTTCACTGATATATTCTCCAAATGTGTTCTTTAATGGTTCTTTTTTGAATGCAATGTGTACATTTGGCATTGTTTCATCATAACTTGTGAAACATACATAATATAAATTTAAGTCTTTCTTAGTTTCAAATTCATTGAATTCTGGATCTACTAAAGTTCTTGTTATTTCTCTTGCTCTATCTGGTCTAAAATTAAAGAAAATAACAGAATCATTTTTTCCAATAGTAGCAATTGGTTCTTCTCCGTTGCAAATTACTGTTGGTTCAACAAATTCATCAAATACTTCTTTTTGATAAGAATCTTCAATAGCTTTTACTACACTTCCTGCTTTATTTCCTTGTCCATTTACTAGAGCATCATAGCATTTTTGTACTCTTTGCCATCTTTTATCTCTGTCCATAGCATAGAATCTTCCTGAAATACTAGCTATTTTTCCTATTTGTTTTTCATTCATTTTTTCTTGTAATTTTAATATATAACTTTCAGCTGATGCTGGTGGTGTATCTCTTCCATCTAAGAAACAGTGAATATAAACATCTTCAAAATCTCTTCTTTTTGCCATTTCTAATAATCCATATAAATGACGAATATGGCTATGCACTCCACCATCTGATACTAGACCTAATATGTGTAATTTTGAATTGTTTTTTTTGCAATTTTCTATGGCTGCTATAAATTCAGGATTTGAGAAGAAGTCTCCTTCTTCAATTGATTTTGTAATTCTTGTTAACTCTTGGTAAACTATTCTTCCTGCTCCAATATTTGTATGCCCTACTTCTGAGTTTCCCATTTGTCCTTCTGGTAATCCTACTGCTAATCCACTTGTATTAATATCAACATTTGAATATTTTTTCATTAGTTTATCAATATTAGGTGTTTTGGCTAATTTTATTGCATTTCCATCTTTGTTTGGATTGTCTCCAAATCCATCTAATATCATTAGCATTGTTAATTTATCTTTCATTTATTACCATCCTTTTCTTTTTTAAATCATTTGCTATTTATTATAATTTACAATTTTACTAAATTCTTCTGCCTTAAGACTGGCTCCTCCAACTAAGCCTCCATCAATATCTGACATAGAAAATAATTCTTTTGCATTTGTGCTCTTTACACTTCCGCCATACTGTATTATAACTCCATTTGCTACCTCTTGTCCATAGATTTCAGCAATTTTGTTTCTAATTTCTTTAATTGAGTTGTTAGCATCTTCACTAGTTGCTGTTTTTCCTGTTCCTATAGCCCAAATTGGTTCATATGCAATTATTGTATTTTCTACTTGTTCTTTCGTTAAACCTTCTAATGCTAGCTCTGTTTGTTTAGTTATTTTTTCTACTGTTTTTCCTGCTTCTCTTTCTTCTAATGTTTCACCTACACATACGATTGGTTTTAATCCATTTTCAAATGCTGCTTTTATTTTTTTATTTACTGTTTCATCTGTCTCATTAAAATATTGCCTTCTTTCAGAATGTCCTATTATTACGTATTCTACATTAATTGATTTTAACATTTTTCCTGAAACTTCTCCTGTATAGGCTCCTTTTTCTTCAAAATGCATATTTTGAGCTCCTATTTTTATGTTTGTTCCTTGTACTGTTAATAATGCATAGAATAAGTCTGTGTATGGTACACATAATATAACTTCGTTTTCTGTTTCTTTAACAAGTGGTGCTAAATCCTCTATAAATTTCATTGTTTCATTTGGAAGCATATTCATTTTCCAGTTTCCTGCTATTATTTTCTTTCTCATATATAAATACCTCCTATATAATTTAAATACTCTATATTTTCGACAAATATATGGGACACTAAAGACCTGTCCCCTGTGTCCTATTTGTCTAGTAGACATTCAATTCCTGGTAATTTTTTTCCTTCTAAGAATTCTAGTGATGCTCCTCCTCCTGTTGATATGTGTGTCATTTTGTCTTGCAATCCTGCTTTTTTAACTGCTGCTGCTGAGTCTCCTCCTCCAATTATTGTTGTTGCATCTATTTCAGATAATACTTTTGCTATTGCATTTGTTCCTATTGCGAATTGATCGAATTCAAATAATCCTACTGGTCCATTCCATACTACTGTTTTTGCTTTTCTTATTTCTTCTGAGAAGATTTCAATTGTTTTTTCTCCAATGTCAAATCCTTCCCAGTCTGCTGGAATTTCTGTCCACGCTACTGTTTTGCTTTCTGTATCTGGTTTGAATTCTTTTCCTACTTTTGTGTCTACTGGAAGTATTAATTTTACTCCTTTATTTTTTGCTTTTTCCATAGCTTCTCTTGCTAAATCTAGTTTGTCTAATTCGCATAATGAATTTCCTACTTCATATCCTTGTGCTTTAAAGAATGTATATGCCATTCCTCCACCAATTATTAATGTGTCTACTTTTTCAAGTAAACTGTCTATTACTCCTATTTTATCTGATACTTTAGCTCCACCTAATATTGCTACAAATGGTCTTTCTGGATTGTTTAATGCTTTTCCTAAAAATTTAAGTTCTTTTTCAATTAAGAATCCTGATACAGCTGGCAAATATTCTGCTACTCCTGCTGTTGAAGCATGTGCTCTATGTGCTGCTCCAAAAGCATCATTTACATATATTTCTGCCATGCTTGCTAATTGTTTTGCAAATTCTGGGTTATTATCTGTTTCTTCTCTATGAAATCTTACATTTTCTAATAACATTATTTGACCTGGTTTTAAGTTTTCAGCTTTTTGTTTTGCATCTTCTCCTATTACATCTTTTGCCATTATTACTTCTTTGTCTAATAATTTTGATAGTTCTTTTGATACTGGTTCTAATGAAAATTCTGGCTTAAATTCTCCCTTTGGTCTTCCTAAGTGAGAGCATAATATAATTGCACAGTTATTTTCTAATAAATATTTTATTGTTGGTAATGCTGCTACTATTCTTGTGTTATCTGTAATATTCCTTTCTTCGTCCATTGGCACATTAAAGTCACAACGAACTAATACTTTTTTACCTTTTAAATCGATGTCTTTTATTGTTTTTTTACTCATTTTATAATTCCTCCTTTTATTTGTCTTTTCCTAGTATTTACCTGTTTTTACTATTTTATTAAGACATTTCTATTTTATATCAAAAAAGAACACTTTTCAAGTGTTCTTTCTTATTTTATTTTAATATTATTCACCATATAAAAATTCACCTGTTCTTTGATTATAGTAATGTTTTTTCTCTAATTTGTTATATAAACATATGTATTATTTTCGTCTAATATTGGCATAAAATCTTTTACTATTCCCAACCTTCTATTTCTTCAAATTCTATTTTATAATTTCCAATTTTACTAGTAAAACTATCATCTTCATTAACTGTTCCAAAATCTTTTTCTTTTATAAGTTCTTTTAAATCGTTCTTTGAAGGTGTTTTTCCTGTCTTTGTTTTTTCAGTATATAAATCCGCTTCTATTTTTTCAATTATGCTTTCTCTTTCTGCACTTTGTTTAGTTTCATTACTTTGTTTTATAACTCCATTATCACTAGTAATTGCACCTATTCCTATTGATGCCAATATTAATAACACCACAATAGTTACTACTAATGCAATTAAAGTTACACCTCTTTCTTTCCTTTTCATAAATTCCTCCTTTGTTTTTTACTTCTTTATTATATACAAAAAAGAATACTCTTACAAGTATTCTTTTTAATTTATATATTTTTTTATTAACAAAAAATCTTATCCTAATTCTGCAAAATATTTTATTGTTCTTACCATTTGGCTTGTATAAGAATTTTCATTATCATACCATGAAACAACTTGAACTTGGTATAATCCTTCTTCTATTTTTGTTACCATTGTTTGTGTGCTATCAAATAAAGAACCATATCTCATTCCTATTACGTCTGAAGAAACTAATTCTTCATCTGTATATCCAAATGATTCACTTGATTGTGCTTTCATTGCTTTGTTTATAGCTTCTTCAGTGATATCATTTCCTTTTACAACAGCTACTAATATAGTTGTTGATCCTGTTGAAACTGGAACTCTTTGTGCAGAACCTATTAATTTTCCATTTAATTCTGGTATTACTAATCCTATTGCTTTTGCTGCACCTGTTGAATTTGGTACAATATTTACAGCTGCTGCTCTTGCTCTTCTTAAGTTTCCTTTTCTATGTGGTCCATCTAAAAGCATTTGATCTCCTGTATAAGCATGAACTGTTGTCATTATTCCTGATTGAATAGGAGCATAATCATTTAATGCTTTTGCCATTGGAGCTAAGCAGTTTGTTGTACAAGATGCTGCTGATATAATTTTATCTTCTGGGCTTAATACTTTTTCATTTACTCCATAAACAATTGTTGGTAAGTCATTTCCAGCTGGTGCTGATATAACAACTTTTTTTGCTCCTGCATCTATATGAGCTTGAGCTTTATCTTTAGATGTATAGAATCCTGTACATTCTAATACTACATCTACACCTATTTCTCCCCATGGTAAATTTGCTGCATCTTTTTCTGCATATATTTTTATAGTTTTTCCATCTACAGTTATAGAATCTTCTCCTGCAACAACTGTATCAGCTTTTTCATATCTTCCTTGAGCTGAATCATATTTTAATAAATGAGCTAACATTTTAGGACTTGTTAAATCGTTTATTGCAACAACCTCATATCCTTCTGCTCCAAACATTTGTCTAAATGCTAGACGTCCTATACGTCCAAAACCATTAATGGCTACTTTTACTGACATATTTTTTCCTCCTTTTGATTTAAAGCACTCTCTAATTTGCTTTTTTATATTATTGCCAATATTTCTATGGCAATTCAATTCTATACCAAAAAAAAGTACTTTTCAAGTATTATTTCAAATTATTTTTATATAATTTTTCTAATACTATAATAAACATTGCATGTGACCAACCTAATCCAATAACCCAATTAGGTTTTAAAGTTGAATTATCAACTTGCTCTCCTAGCAAATAATGCTTTCCCGCCGTTTTAACTACAAAATCAAATGTTTCTTTTGCTTTTTTCTTTTCTCCTGTTTCTAAATAATATAATGTCATCCAAAGATTTGCAATTGGCCATGGATTTCCATTCATATAATTATCTTGTTCAAATCTTTGATATCCACCTGTATATGTTCTTAATGACATATTTATTCTTTCTACTGTATTTCTAATTTTCTTTTCTTTTGGTTTAAACATATTAAATGGAGTAATAGCTCCTAATATACTTATATCCATTTTTCTATCTTCTGTATTTCTTACATAAGACTTCTTTTCTTCATCATATAAATTTTCATTAATATATTTTTTTAATTGTGTTTGTAAATTTTCAATTGTTCTTTTATTCTTTTGTATTTTTTCTTCTTTTAATCTATTATTTTCAAACTCAGACACATTTTTTCCAAGTGCTTTATATATATTTAATATACTATCAAATGCTGAATAGATACTTGCTAATGAATATAAATGAATTCCTTCATTCATTTCCCATAAATCATAGCTAATATGATATTTGTGTCCTTGTCTATTTACACTATTTTCTATCTCTTCCTGCACTTTATCTTTATCTCTTTCTTCTGTTCCTTCGATGTTTAACCAGTCTTTTAAATATTTCTTTAAAAAATCTATTGCCTTTTCACACATTTTTAGATTATCTTTTAAAAATTTCTCAGATTTTGTGTATTTATAATGTTCATAAACTCCATATACTACACTAGCCGTTTCATCTATTTGATATCCCCAACAAGGAGCTAATTTTCCATCTGTGTAAAATCTTTGTTCCCACATTCCATTTTTGCTTTGTGTTTTTTTGCAAAATACTTTATAGAATTTTTCTGTTTCTTTTTCCATATTTAAAATGTCCATCGCTTTTGTTATAAACACAGCATCTCTTGGCCAGCAATATGCATATCTTCCACATTTTGTGAAATTTTCATCAATTTCAGGAGATGCAATTATTCCACCTGTTTCCTGATTAGCTAAAAGTGGAAATAATAATATACTTCTTTTGTAAATCTCCAAAATTCTTTCTTCATAACTGTTTTTAGCTTCTTTTAATCCTAATGAATTATGTGCTTTAACATATTTTCTCCAATATGATTTTGTACTTGTATATTCTTTATCTAAATCTATTTTTGTTACTCTATCAATTTCATCTTCCATATCTGATAAATTTCTATTTTCATCAATTAATATACAAATTTCTAAAATTTTCTTTTCTTGTGGTTTTATAATTCCTAAATCATAACTAATACTAGAATCTTTTGACATTCCAATATAATCTTTGTCTTGTATTTCTCCTCTTTTTATTGTTTCTTTGCTACCATTGATTTGATGTGAGCAAAGCTTATGTTCTTTTGCAAATGTTGATACTGAAAAATCATGTGCATATTGCATCATTCCTCCATCAACTATTTTGCATCCTACTTGATTATTTTGATCTGATAATAATTCAGAATGTATATAAAATTTTGTGTCTAAGTCTATTTTTCCATCATTTAAAAAAATATATTTCTTTACTAATACATTTTCTTTTATCATTATAAAATCTGTTTGTACTATTTTTAAGTTGAAATACGTGTTCGTTATTTCTGTATTTAATACATTTGTGTCTGTATCATAATATTGCTTATATACATTATTTATATCATTTTGTAAATATATTAAATCTGAGTTATTAATTTTCACTCCTGTATGAAAAAAGTTTATATATTGTTTATTATCTCTACTTGGAAAATATAGCCTTTGCAACTCTCCTTTACTTGTAAAAGTTGCTATCATGTTTTTATTTCCTATTATTGCTTCATTTAAATATTTGTTTTCCATTTTTTCTTTTACCATTACCCTTCAATAACATTTAAAATTTGTTTTTCTAAATCTTTAATTTTCTCATTAATTCTAAAAATGTCTTCATCTCTTAAATTTTCATTATTAACATCCTGTCTTACATATTGATCCATATCATTCATTTCTGATTTCAATTTTTCTAGTCTCTCTATAATTTCAGATTTTATTGTTTTTGAAACTTTTCTTTCTATTTTATGTGTCATTTCAATTTGTTCTTTAACATCATATGTCTCACCAAATTCTGGAATTGTAACTGGTATTCCTGTTTCACTTTCAACTTTTTCCTTAAATATTTCTTGTGATTCAGCTTCTCCATGTACCAAAAAGATATGTTTTGGTTTGCTAATAAATGAATAAATGAAATTCATTAATCCTTCTTGATCTGCATGTCCAGAATACCCTTCAATATATTCTACTCTAGCATTTACAGCAATTTCTTCTCCAAATATTTTTACTTTTTTTGCTCCATTAACAATGTTATATCCTAATGTACCTGGTGCTTGATATCCAACAAAAAGAATTGTTGATTTTGGATTCCATAAATTGTGTTTTAGATGATGTTTTATTCTTCCTACTTCACACATTCCGCTTGCAGATATTATAATACTTGGGTGTAAATCTTCGTTTAATGCTTTAGATTCATCTGCTGTTCTTGTAAATTTTAACCCTGGAAATTCTAATGGATTATCACCCTTCATGATTTCTGCTTTTACTTCTGGTTCAAATAAATTCATATTTTCTTTAAATACTTCTGTTGCAGATATTGCTAAAGGACTATCTACATATACATCTGACCTCATTAAAGTTCTATATTTTCTTTTAAATTCTTCGTCTTTTATAATATCTTTTAATTTATTAAGTTCATATAAAATTTCTTGTGTTCTTCCTACTGCAAAAGATGGTATTACAACTGTTCCTCCATTGTCCAATGTTTCTGAAACTATATTTAAAAACATTTCTGCTTTTTCGTCATTTCTTAAGTGTAATCTACTTCCATATGTTGATTCCATTACTAAATAATCTGTATCTTCAATCATTGTTGGAGAATCTAATAGTGGAATATCATTATTTCCTAAGTCCCCTGTAAATACTGTTTTTGTTTCTTTTCCATCTTCTTTTACCCATAATTCTATTATACTAGAACCTAACATATGTCCAGCATCATTAAATCTAACATGAATTTCTGGTGTTATTTCAATAATTTCATCATATTGTATTGGTTCAAATATTTCTAAACATCTTGCTGCTTCTTCTGCTGTATATAGTGGTGGTACTTCTTTTTCTCCTTTTCTTTTTCTTTTTTTATTTTTCCATTCATTTTCCATTTCTTGAATATGTCCGCTGTCTGGTAACATTAAAGTACATAAATCACATGTTGCTTTATGTGCATATATTTTATTTCTAAATCCTTCATTATATAATTTTGGAATTCTTCCTGAGTGGTCAATATGTGCATGTGTTAATAGCATAAAATCAATTTGATTTGGATCAAATTCAAATTCTTCTGCATTCTGCATTTCTAATTCTGCATTTCCTTGCCACATTCCACAATCCACTAAAAATCTCTTTCCTGCCGCTTCAACTAAAAAGTTTGAACCTGTAACAGTTTTTGTTGCTCCTAAAAAAGTTATTTTCATACTTTACTTTCATCCTTTCCATTTTAATAAATTACATATATATTTTAATTTGTTTTTATTTATTATTAGCAAAAAATTTTCACCTTTTTATTTAATCTAACTTCTAAATCTCTTTTACTAATATTTTGACTATTTTTTAATTCATATTTTTCCTCTAAACTATTTTCGTCAAATATTTGTACAAAAAATTTATCTTTTTCTTTCAAAACTTTAACAGAAATTTCTTCTAAATTAATACTTCTTACTCTGAATAGATTTTTTAATAATTCATAATTTATATCTTCATTTTTCGAAAATTTTTCAATTGCTTTTAATTTATGTGCTTTTAATAATAATTTTTTTGTTGTTCTTTTTAATTGTTCTGATAATTCTTCTGTTTCATATATCGTTTTTTCATGATTATATGGTAACATCGAATAATACCTGAATTGATATATTATCTTTATAATTTCTTGCTTACTTCCGTGCTTTTTCTATTTTATTTTCTACACATTGCAAAAATATTTTTTGTAATTTTAATTTTAGTTTTTCAATATCACTTTGAATATTTTTGCTTTCTAATATTTTTAAAACCTTTTCTTTTTTTTCTAATTCTTGTTTATGCTTAACAAATTTTTGAGGATTTAATAATTCATTTAGTTTTTCTAATTCTTCTATCTTCTCTTCTCTTTCTTCTGTCATTATTTTCGATAAAATTCTTATACTAAAGATTTTCTCTTTTAATGGCAATTTTTCATTTCTATTATTATATTCTTCTTGTATCATATTTTTATCATTTATTGTTTCGTCTATTTTCTTTATTTCATTTGTTAACCTTTTCTTTTCTAATGTTATGCTCTCTACAAATTTTTTATTGTCTTCTAATTCACCTATTTTTTTCTCTATTTCACTTTTTATCGTTAAAAATTCTTTCTTACTTTTTGCATCAAATTTTACTTCTAGCAAAATAGATATTTTTTCTAAATTTTCAATTATATCTTTTGCAACTTTTTTTGAATAAATTTCTTCCATTTTTTCTCTAAATAGTTCCATATAATCCATAACAAATTCCTTGTTATAAATCCAATTGTTTAAAAATTTATTTCCAACTAAAATAATTAAATTTTGGTAAATTAAGTTATGTTCTATACTTTCTATTTCTCTTGGAATTGTTGTCCATGAATATCCATTAAAATCTCTTAATGGTTCTACCATATTAATGTTATTTCCTGTATTAATTAAATTTGATAATGTTTTATTAACTAGAAAATAATTATTTTTTACTATTTCTTCTTGCTTACTTATTTTTGATATGCAATATAATAATTTTCTTTCTACATTGTAGCATATAATTCTTTTCTTATTTTTTTCTACTAAAAATGTCTTATTTCCTATTATTTTGCTTTCTTCTGAATATGGCTTTACTAGTTTTATTTCTTCACATTCATTTTTTATTATGTCTATAATTTTTTCAATATACTCATCTTTTGTTTCTGTATCTTGTTTTACTTTTTTGTAATCTTTGTATGCTGTTTCTATTTTGTATAATATATTAAGGAGAATACTTTTTACATCTTCATTAAAGTATTTTTTTTCTAATATTGCTTCTAATTCATTGTTATAATCTTTTTTTACTATCTTTTCTAAAAAATTGTCATTTTTCTTTTGCAAATTTTTTCTCCTTTCTATCCTATTTTATATTAATTTTTATTTTCTTCTGATGTTCCCATTTTTAGTTCTTCCCATCTTTCTTTTGTCATAAGAACTTCTCTTGGTTTACTTCCTTGGTATCCAGAAATAACCCCTCTTTCTTCCATTTGGTCTATAATTCTTCCTGCTCTTGCATAACCAACTTTAAATCTTCTTTGTATAAAAGATGTTGATGCTTGTCCTGTTTCAACTACAGTTTGAATTGCATCCATTAAAAATGGATCTGTGTCGTCATCTTCTGCTTGTTCTTGTGCTATTTCTTTATCTGTTTTATTTCCATTTTCAATACTTTCTAAGATATCTTCACTGTATGTTGCTGTACCATTTGATTTGATAAAGTCTACTATTTTTTCCACCTCATCATCTGATACAAAAGCACCTTGAACTCTTGATGGCTTTGGTGCTCCTGCAGGGAAAAATAACATGTCTCCTTTTCCAAGCAATTTTTCTGCTCCCACACTATCTAATATTGTTCTTGAGTCTACTTGTGAAGATACTGCAAATGCTATTCTTGATGGTACATTTGCTTTAATTAATCCTGTTATTACATCAACAGATGGTCTTTGCGTTGCAATTACCAAATGCATTCCCGCTGCTCTTGCTTTTTGTGCTAAACGGCAAATTGCATCTTCTACATCATTCTTTGCTACCATCATTAAATCTGCAAGCTCATCAATTATTATTACTATCTGTGGTAATTTTCCAGCTTCATTTTCTTTTTCGATTGCTTTATTATATCCTTTTAAATCTCTAACACCTTTGCTTGCAAATTTATTGTATCTGTCATCCATTTCTTGTACTGCCCATGCTAATGCTCCTGCTGCTTTTCTAGGATCTGTTACAACTGGTATTAATAAATGTGGTATTCCATTATATACTGACAATTCAACTACTTTTGGATCAACCATAACAAATTTCACTTCACTTGGTTTAGCGTTATAAATTATGCTTGTTATTATTGTGTTTATACATACACTCTTTCCTGAACCTGTAGAACCTGCAATTAATACATGTGGCATTTTAGCAATATCTGCTAATTGTACATTTCCTGCTACATCTTTTCCTAGTCCTACTGTTAATTTTGATTTATTTCCTTTAAATTCATCACTATCTAATATTTCTCTAAAATGTACTACTTCTTTTTCCTTATTTGGTACCTCTATTCCCACTGCTTGTTTTCCTGGGATTGGTGCTTCAATTCTTATTGTTTCTGCTGCTAAATTTAACGCTATGTCATCTGCTAAATTAGCTATTTTGCTAACTCTTACTCCTTCTGCTGGTTTTAATTCATATCTTGTAATCGCTGGTCCTACTGATACATTCTCAACCTTTGCTGATACTCCAAAACTATATAATGTTTTTTGTAATCTTGTTGCGGTATCTGTTAACGCTTTAGCTCCTCCTTTTAAAGTTTTTTTACTTGGTTTACTTAGAAGTTCTACTGGTGGATATTCATAATGTTCATCTTCTACTATTTGAGCATGTTCTAATTGTAATACTGCTTTTTTCTTTTCTTCTTTTTGTTCTTCTACATCTTTAAAAAGATTTGCATCTATAACATCTGGTTCTAATTGTTGACTAATTTGTTTTTGTTTCTTACTTTGTTTTGTCAAAGGTTCTAAATTTTCACCAGTATGATCATACTTCTTTAATCCCTTTTTTTCATCTGTTCCATCAACAATTCTTCCTCCGAAATTTATTTTTATTTGATTGTCCATAGGTGCTTTTTCGTCTATTTTTTCAAGTTGTGATTTTATTTTTCTTTCTTCTCTTAGTCTCTTTCTTCGTTGTCCCGGAGTCTCTTCTTGTTCTTCTTTTTTGCTTTCTTTTGCTAGTTGCTCTCTTCTTTCAAATCTTTCTTCTTTTTTCTCTTCTATTCTATCAAGCATTAGATTAATTATATCTGATAAATTGATTCCAAATGTAAATACTAATAATATAACTGCTGTTCCTATACAAAATATAACTGCTCCTACATCTCCTAAAAGTTTAGCGAGTGGTACAGCAGCAACAGCTCCTACAGCTCCTCCTCCTTTGCCCTGAGAACCAAAATAATAAGCATCTTTTACTAATTCTGATAGTTCTTTTGAAGATTGTAATTCTCCTGATGAAATTTGAAATACACTAAACACAATTGAAAGGCTAATAATAGCAATTCCATATTGTATTAATTTTGGTGCTATTCCTTCTCTTCCCTCTGAGGCTAGTTTTATAGCAACAGCAAAAGTTCCTATCGGAAGTACATATTGCATAATTCCCAATACTCCTCCGAATATTTCATTTAATTTGGCACCTATTACTCCCGATTTAGTATAAATTAAAACAGCTAAAAGTACACTAAGTACAATTAGTGTTATTACTGCTATGTCTAAGTTTGAAGTTGCTTTCTTTTTCTTTTTATATCTTCTCTTTTTTTTGGCCATTTTTATCATCCTTCCAAAGTATAACTATTTGTTTGAATCGTTGTTTTCTTTTCTTCTTTATTTTATTAATAAAAGCCAGATTCAAAAGTCTTAGTTTTTTGACTTCTGGCATCTGACTTTTGTTTTTTCTATTTCAATTCTTTTCTACTATTTTGAATTGTTTTAATTGTATCTTCTAATGATATTTGCATTAAATTTAATGCTTCTGTCATGTTAGTTCCTAATTTGTTTAATGTTTCATTTAAAACATCTTCTGTATTAGCTAATAAGCTATCTGCATATTCTTTTGTTCCTTTAGATATTTCTCTTGACATTTCATTTGCTGTTTCAATAATTTCTGTTTTTTGGTCATATGCTTTTCTTGTAATTTCATGTTCATCTATCATAGCTATAATTCTATTTTCTGCTTCTTTTACAATTCCATCTGCTTCTTTTTGGGCTTCAACCAATATTCGTTGTCTCTCCTCTTTTACCCATTTAGCTTGTTTTAATTCATCAGGAAGTTTTATTCTTATTTCTTTTATTAAATCTAACATTTCTTCTTTATCGACTAATCCCTTTGAAGAAAATGGCAGACTTCTGCTATTTTCTAATAAATCCTCTAATGTTTCTAATAATGTAAATATTTCCATGGTTTTACCCCTTTCTAATTTATCTTACTTTTCTCTCAAAAATATAAGATATGCTCGACCATATTTCCTTTGGTCAACTATGTTCACTTTTAAACTTTTAATTTGTTCTATAATTCTCTTTTCATCATCTGTTTCTATAATTATATATGAATCTTTTTTTAGCATTTTATTATCTATTAGTATTTTTAATGATTCATAAGCATAATCTGTTTTATATGGCGGATCAATATATACAATGTCAATTAAATCTTTTATTTGGTTGTTTAATAATATTTCAAATGGTAATTGATAATATTCTATTTTCTCTTCTAAGTGAGTTTTTTTTATGTTCTTCTCGATTATTTTTATAGCATCTTTTGATTTATCACACAAAATAGCCTTTTTAGCACCTCTACTGACAGCTTCTAAACCTATAGCTCCACTTCCAGAAAATAAGTCTAAGAATATGCTATTTGGTATTTCTGTTTGAATTATATTAAATAACGATTCTTTTACTCTATCTAATGTTGGTCTTGTGTTTTCTCCTTCTAATGTATATAATTTTGTTCCTCTAGCTTTTCCACCTATTATTCTCATATTTCACCCTTCTTGTGAGTTTTCATATCTTTCGATGATAGTAATATTTTATTCTTTTTTCCTCTAATGGTCAATAGTATTAATAGAAATGTAACATATATTTAACAGTTCTGTAATATTGTTGTCTTTTTGTAATATTTTTCTTTACTTTTATTTATTTATAGACACAAAAAGACTATCTATACAGATAGTCCTCTTTAGTAATTTTAAATTTTATGCATCTTCTTTATTGATATCTTTTATTAATTCTAATTGAGATATTAACAATGACTCCATCTTAGCTTTATATATATCAAATTGTTTTTTTACGTCTTCTAATTCTTTTTTCTTTACAATAATTTCATTATCTAATTCATTTGCTTGTTTTTGAGCTGTTCCTTTTGCTTGGTTTACTATTTGATCTGCTTGTTGTTTTGCTATGTTTTTTACATCATCTGCAGTTTTCTGCGCCATGACTAAAGTGTTTTGTAAAGTTGATTCTATGTTTTTGTAATGTTCTAAACTTTTAGTTAATTCTGCAACCTTAGCTTTTAATTCTGTCGCTTCTTTATAGTTTTTTGTATAATCAACTGTTAAATCATCTAAAAAATCATCTACTTCTTCAACACTATATCCATTCATCATTTGCTTTGAAAACTTTTTATTTTCTATATCGAGTGGTGTTATCATTTTTCTTCCCCCTTGTTGATATTCAATTAGTTTACTCCATTATTTTTTAGCCATGAAACAGAAAGTTTGCTTTTCATTTCTTCCCTTGCCATTTCATTTGTGATTTCATAGTTAGATGGTGCTACTAAAAAGATAGAATTTGATACTTTTTGAATATATCCATCTAATGCATACACTCCTCCACTAATAAAATCAACAATTCTTCTTGCTACATCTTTATTAACATATTCTAAATTAACAATAACAGATTTCTTTTCTTTTAGAAACGCACAAATTTCATCTGATTGTTCAAAAGTAGTTGGTTGTGATATTACCATTTTAATAGCATTTGTTTGTGTTTGTGGCATATTTACAACTTTATTATTGTTTTTTCTTCCGAATAATTTTTTATCTTCTACTTCTTCCTCTTCATCATCATAATCATATACATTTTCTTCTTCATAACCTTCTGGTTCTGCTGAATCCATTCCAAACAAATCCCATACTTTGTTCATTAATGCTCCTGACATAAAAAAACCTCCTAAATTACTTCCTTTGTTTTATGTACTAAGTATCTACTTTTTTTGTCATATTGTCAATGTTTTTTAAGAATGTTATTAAATTTTAATATTTTTGTAATATTTTTGTAATATTTCTATTGGTTTTATTAGCTAAAAAATATTAATTTAATTCTTTTGTTTTATCTAAATTAGGATTAATTAATATTTCGTCATATAAAGATATTTTTCTATATGAATTAATTTCTTTTTCTGTAAAGCCTAATTCTTTTAATTCTTCAGTTTTATAAGCTTCAACTATAGAATATTTTTCTCCTTGTTTTTTTACCTTTACTAATATTTTGCTTAAATAACCAGCTCTATTTCTTATTACATAATTTAAATCATTTTCTTGTACAATTGCTTGGTTTGGAATTTTCAATCCTGAAGCATCCCACCAAATTAAATTAAATGTTATTTTTCTATAATTAATTAATTCTTCTACTTGTTTATTTAATTTTAATATAATAAGAATATCTTCATCTTCTTTTACAATATTAGAAATTTCTGCCGATACTTCAACGTTATTTGATAATCTTACTTTTATTTCATCTCCTACTTTTGCTTGTTTTGCTTCTTCAGAAGAAGTTATAGTTGCTATATAGCAAACAAAATTATTAATTACCTTTCCACATTCTTCATTTGTCGCTACTATTTTTCCTGTTTTCAAATTCAAACTTTCAAGATATTCTTTACTTAATGCACTAAAATTGTCTGGTGTCAATGTTTCTTCTAATCCATCTACTCTATATGATACAATTCCACTCATAGGAGCCTTTACATATTCAGCACCTGAATTTAATTGATTTTCATAATTTTTTCTTTCTTCTATTAATTGTCTTAAATAAGAACCTTTTGGACTTGATTCTCCTGCCATCTTAGCTTTTTTAGTTATAAGATTATCTATTTCTTTTTTATATTCAGTTAATTTTGTTACATCTGTAATTTTACTAATATCTTCTAGTTTTTCATCTATTTGATTTTCTAAAAGTTTTATATCTGCTGTTAATAAGCTCTTGTCGTTTAGCATCACTTCTTGAATTTTTGCATCCAGCTCAGATATCTTTTGTTTTAACGATTCTTCATTTGCACTATAATATCTAAATATATTTTCATTATTTGAAGCTCTTTCTCCTTCTGCTATGATTTGCTCCATCCCATTTTTGTAATTTTCACCTTTTACAACTTTTTCATCTCTAATCACATAACCAATATCTGTTTCTTCTTGATATAATTTTCCCTCTTCTACTGTAACTATATTGGTTGGTTCTTTAATTAATAAATAAATAGTATAAAGCAAATAAATTACAATTGCCAAACCAACAATATATAAAATTATTTTCTTTTTATTTATTTTTTTATCGTTTATTTTTTCAGTCTCTTTTTCTTTTATCGTTTTATCTTGTTTTTTCAAATCTATCCCTCCAAAATAATTTTTATATTATTTTGTATTTTATCTTGTGCATCTAGCCATATAGTTTGTTTATTTTTTCTAAACCATGTCAATTGTCTTTTCGCATATCTACGTGTTTCTTGTTTTATTTTTTCTATCATATCATCTTTACTTATTTTTCCTTCAAGATATTCGACTACTTCTTTATACCCTAATCCTTGCATCGCAGTTGGAAAACTTTGATACTTTTGATAAATTTCTTTTACTTCGTCAATTAATCCTTGTTCAATCATTATATCGACTCTTTTATTAATTCTTTCATATAGCTCTTGCCTGTCCCATTTTAAAGCATAAATTTTATATTCATACTCTACTTCATTTTTTCTTGATTCTTTTTCTTGTTCTGTTTTGTTTTTTCCTGTAGCATGATAAATTTCTAGTATTCTTAATATTCTTTTTTTGTCGTTTTCACTTATTTTTTTTATTGCTTCTGGATCAATTTCTTTTGCTTTTTCATATAATACTTTTAATCCCTGTTCTTCAGCTATATTTTCTAATTTTTTTCTATATTTTTCATCAAACTCTATATTAGGATATTCTATTTCATAAATTAAGCTATCAATATATAATCCTGTACCACCAACTACTATAGGGACTTTTCCTTTTTTTAATATTTCTTTTATAGCTTTTTTAGCATCTTGTTTATAGTCTGCTACACTATATCTTTCATCAGGTGAGACAAAATCAATTAAGTAATGTTTAATGCCTTTCTGTTCTTCTTCAGTAGGTTTTGCTGTTCCAATATTCATATCTTTATAAATTTGCATAGAATCGCAAGAAACAATTTCTCCATTAATTTGTTTTGCCAATTCAATTGATAATGCTGTTTTTCCAGATGCAGTTGGTCCACATATAACTATTACTTTATCTTTTTGCATTCTTTCCTCCCTATTTGTTTAAAATCATTTCTGTATTTTTTACTGTTGTTACTTTTTAGCTATATTTAATATTCCTTGTTGAATATCTTTCATATATCCACATTCTAAAAATATTCCTAATATTATTAGTATTATAATAAACACTAGTTTTTTCTTAAGTTCTTGTGCTTCTATTGTTCCCTCATATATTTTATTGTACATTTTAGCTGCGTATGGCAATATGGCAATTGAGTTTATACCTGTAAAAATAATTACTAGAATATTTTTTACATATTTTTCTGCAGAAATATCTGGATACTGTATTTGATTTTTAGAAATATTAAATAACAATAAAGTTATTAAATATACTAACAATATTCCAATTCCTGTTATTAATATTTTCTTTTTTCTTTCAATATCTCCTAAAGAGCTCCATGTCCATCCAATTATTACTGCATATAATACTGTTACTATTATTATAATTAATAAATTCATTTTTTTCCAACTACTTTCTTGCAAATTTTCTTTCTATATCATATTTTGTCATTTTTATAACTGTTGGTCTGCCATGTGGACATGTAAATGGATTTGGTAATTTCAATAATTGTTCCATTAATTTTTCTACTTCTTCTCTCGTAAGAGCCATATTCGCTTTTACTGCTGCTTTGCAAGCAACTGTTGCTATGAATTTTTCTTCTTTTTCTTGTTTAGCTGTTCTTGCTACAGTATTTATTTCATCTAAAGTTTCTAAAAACAGCTCTTTTGTATCTAAATCAATACATACTGTTGGCACTCCTGTTAATTTAATAGTATTTTCGCCAAATTCTTCAAAATAAAATCCTGCTTGTTCAAACATTTCCTTGTTTTCTTTAGCAACATCCATTTCTTTATGTGTTAAGGTTACAACATCTGGTAATAATAGCATTTGAGAATCTTTAGCTATGTCACTATAATAATTTTCTTTTACCTTTTCGTACATAATTCTTTCATGTGCAGCATGCTGATCTAATATATACATTTCATTTTCAATCTCTAATATAATATATGTTTTAAATACAATCCCGATAAATTTATATATTGGTTTTTTAAATTCTTCTTCTGTTTCAAACATTGAAACATTATCTTTTATTATATCTACAGCTTTTTGTTCTTCTTTTTTATCATCTTGATTTTCTATTATTGGTGCTGTTCCAAACATTTTTGTATACATTTCATTAAAATCTTGTGAAACAGCTTGTGTATTTTCATCTAAATTTTCTATCTTTTGTTTAACAGGTTCGAATTTTTCTTCTTTTATGTTCTCCCCTTGTTTAAAATCTTGCTGTTTGTTTTCTAATTTATATTCTTCTTGAACATCTTGTACTTTATTTGCAGTAAATTTGTCTGTTTTTAATTCATTTTGCATTTTATCTTTTAAATTTTTTAATTGTTCTAAAACATCTGAAGTATCAACTGGATCTCCTGTAGTTATTTTCTCTTTGTTTTCTAATTTTTCTAAAGTTGGTTGTTGTATAGTTTGTTCATTTTCTAGTTTTTGGTTATTATATACATCTTCCAATATATTGGTTTTTATTTTGCTTTCTTCATCTGTATATTTTTCAATTTGCTTTTCATTTTGTTTTCTAAAAGCAAATAGTCCTCCACTTTGATTTTCTTTTTTTGCTTCTCTTAAATTTTTTAATCTTTCTTCAAAACTAGCAGTTCTTCTATCTACAATACTATCTTTTTCTGTTTTCTCTGTTTTTGCCACTAATTCACTTTTTAGCAAAGTATCTTTAATTGCATGATATATCGCTTGAAAAACTGTATTTTCTTCTTGAAATCTAACTTCTAACTTAGCTGGATGAACATTTACATCCACTTTTGCTGGACTCATTTCTAAATTTAATACAACAAATCCAAATTTTCCAATTGGTATTAATCCTTTATATGCTTGCTCTGTTGCTGCTGTTAACGTTTTATCTTTAATATATCTCTTATTCACAAAAAATAATTGGTTTGAACGGTTTGATCTTGCAATTTCAGGCTTTCCGATTACCCCAGTTATTTTTATATCTTCATATTGATAAGACACTTCCATTATTCCATTTGAAATATCTTTTCCATATATGCTATATATTACACTTTTCAAATCTCCATTTCCATTAGTTTGTATTACTGTTTTTCCTGTATTTATTAACTTAATTGCAATATTAGGATTTACTAAAGCTATTCTTGTAATAACATCTTCAATATATCCTGATTCTGTATAATCTTTTTTTAAAAATTTATATCTAACTGGTGTATTAAAAAATAAATTTCTTACTATAATGGTTGTTCCTGTTCTACACCCTGCTTCTTCTTTTTCTAAAACATTTCCCGCTTCAACAACGATTTTGTATCCAATGTCTTGTTCTTTTGTTTTAGATGTTAATTCTACATTCGCAATAGCTGCAATACTTGCTAATGCTTCTCCTCTAAATCCCATAGATGTTACTGTATCTAAATCATCTGCTGATCTAATTTTGCTTGTAGCATGCCTTTCAAATGCTATTTCTAAGTCATCTTGGGCTATTCCTTTTCCATCATCTGTTATTTTTATATATGATATTCCTCCATTTTTTATTTCTACTGTTATATTAGTTGCTCCTGCATCAATTGAATTTTCTATCATTTCTTTTATTACTGATGCTGGTCTTTCAATTACTTCCCCTGCTGCTATTTTGTTTATTGTTAAATCATCTAATAAAACTATATTTCCCATTTTTTCCTCCTTGCTTTTTCATCTTCTTACTTTGGCTCTTATTATATCATTACTTCATAAAATTTGTATAGTTTTTTAGTAAAAAAATTATTTTCTAAAAGTTTATAACCTCACAATTTATCCTTTATGTAAAAAATATTGTAATTATATTCTTATTTTAATATAATATATTTAAAAGACTTTCCATATTTATGAGAAATTCGAACTATCATTATTAAGACTTTTAAATGCTGATTCATCTAATTATGATTCTGAACTATTTACAGTTTATTTGATAAATAAAATGAAAAAATCATATACATATTATAAAATTACGAGATAACGAAAAATTCCATGGGCACATATATTTGGAAATCATGACCATGATATTAAAATTAATGATATTACCAAAACAAAAATATATGAGAATTTTAAATATTGCATTTCAAAGCATACTGAAAATATTTATGGAACTACTAATTTTGTATTACCTATTAAAAATTCAAAAAGTGACAATATCGCTTTTAATATTTTGGGATTGGATTCAAATAATGAAATAAGACATTCTAATATAGATATAGACAAAAATATAAAATTAATGAATATGCCTTCAATGTCAGATAAATGGGACATTGTGCATTTTGAACAATTAATGTGGTATTGGAATAGTTCAAAAGAATTAGAAGATTATTGTGGAAATATAATAAATGGAATTTTATTTATGCATATACCACCATGGGAATTTCAATATATTGTAGATAATCCAATAGTAACCAAGTGTACAGGAAGTACAAAGGAAATTATGAAAATAGGGATGCTTAATTCCGGACTCTTTTCTACTATACTTCAAAGAAAAGACATCATTTGTATTGCATGTGGTCATAGTCATAATGATTGTTTTGAAGGAACTTTTTGCAATGTCAAAATGTGTTTAGATGCCTGTGCTGGCTATAGTCCTTATGGAACAGATGATTTAAGAGGTGGTAGAATTTTTGAAATCAACGAAAATGATACTAATGATATAAAAACATATATGGTACATTATAAAGATTTAAAATAATATTAGAAAGACCTTGAGTATTATAGTTACAAGGTCTTTCTTTTTTATAAATATTTTTATAATTTTAAAATATCACCATCTTGTAATATTATTAAATTATCTATGTCTAATTTTATTGCTTCTTCTCTTGTTTTATCGTGCATATGTATAGGAATAATTTTTAAATTCGGATATTCTTTTAAAAGTTCTAATATATTATTTATTCCCATATGAGATTCATCGCCTATTTCTAATGTCATATCAGAAATCAAATAATTTACCTTACTTGCTATATTTTTCAGACCTTCACAAAATGTCGAATCTCCTGTCAATCCTATACTTATATTTTTGTCTTTTATAATATATCCATTGGCATATTTGATTGTTAAATGTTCATGTTCTATTGGTTCATTAAATATTTGTAAATCATCACATATTTTTTCTATATTATTCACTTCTTCTGCATCTATAAATTCCTTTTTAGCATTTTTTGCAGAATTAAAATATGATAAATCTATTAAATTTTCTATTGTATTTTGTGTTATTTTATCTGTTATAATTTTTGTTGATAATCTTTTACTTTCTTTTTGATAAGCTTCCTTATACCATAAAAGAAAAGGCATATCAAAACAATGATCAGCATGTGTATGTGAAATTATTACGGTATCTATTTTTAATATATCTATATTTTGCCTTATCATTGCCTTTAAATTACCATTTGGAACATCAAATAATATATGGTCATTTATTAGTACGCTGGCACTATTAGTCATATCAGGAATAGTACCTGTTCCTATTAATTGTATTTTCATAATAAAAAATACTCCTTTTCGAAAAAACAGTATAATAAAATAGTATTTATTACAATATTTTTATTTATATTTCTAGTTTTTATTTTTTTCTTTTTCTTCTTTCTTTAATTTTAGTTTTTTCTCTAAACAGTTAGTAATTCCTAATAATGTACATACATATACAATAAGCACCATAGGTATTGTTAATCTTCCTACTGGAATTCTTGTTATTGCTATTAGACTAAACAATACAACTTGTCCTACAACAATAATTAATAGTGAATTAATCATTGTTTTTATACTTCCTAATTTTCTATATCTTATTGCTATATATACTAATATTAAAACAGTAGAAATTGCAAATGAAGTAACATATGGTTTTACTAAATCTCTTATTTTCATATTAGGAATATTTATAATTTCTGTACTATCCGCTTTTAATTCTGTTCCATATTTTTCATTTACTTTATCAATTATTGATTGTTTTTGTTCATCTGTAATGTCTTTTGCTGTAATACTTACAGAATCTTCAAATACTTCTACTTTTTGAATCATTATACTTTCATCTGGAATTACTTCTTTTACTATATTTTTTATATCTGATATTTCAAAATCTTTTTGTATATATAATTCAATCTTTTTTGTTTCTTGCATTTTCAATTCTAAATTAAAACCTATTGTAGAAATAACAGCTATTCCTGCTATAATAATTACTGCAAGAATTATAAAAATCATTTTCTGTTTTTTTGTTATATTTTTCATCTTCTAATTTCCTCCTATTTGTTATCTTGTATTTTTACTAAAGTACTAGTTATAATGTAATTGTAAATTGCAATAAGTACAATTCCCCAGAACATTATCATTCCAAAACTACTAATAGGATCCCATCCTGCAAAACAGAATACAATTGTAGCTATGCAAATTGGTATTATTTTTACAAAGAATTCCTTATAAACTTCTTTTATTTTTTGATTCGTTGTTTCTTTATTTGAGTCTTTTTTATTTATTCTACATATCAATTTATTTATAAATATGTAATTAAGTATACATACTAATGCTATTGCTAGTATTCCTTGAATTGATACATTAACATTTGCGTAACGAATTAATATTAAGAAAATAGAAATTAATCCTATATAAGATACAGCTCCAATTGCTCCATATAACTTATATCTTATAATAAAGATAATACTTAATATTGCTACTATTCCTATTAAAATATAAACTACTATATCTAATTCTTGATTTGTTATATCTGATAATACATATTGATTTTCATCAACATCATATTTAATTGGCATTTTTCCTGAATCTAAAACTACTGCAATATTAGAAGCTTGTGATACATATCCTTGTAATGTTTTACTATCTGTTGTAGCTTTACCTATTGACAACTGTATTTTACCTGTTTTTAATGTTTCATCAAAACTTGTAGACATTATTTCTTCATCATCTATTTTCATTGTTATTTTCTTTTCTGTTGAACTAGTTGTTGTATCACTACTATCTGTATTATCAGTTGTATTATCACTTGTTGATGTTTTTACATATTTACTACTAATATCTTCTAATTTTTTAGCTCCCTCTTTTGTAAATTCTATATTTAAATAAACTGTTGTTCCAGAGCTTGAAGATGTTGTACTACTATTAGAAGATCCATACATAACATTTGCTAGTTTTATATCATTATTATCCATTAAAACTTCTTTAGTTTCACTATCTATAATTTCAAATTTTCCAACTGTTCCTATATTACTTACAATAGAATCTGTATTATCATTTTCTGCTATTTCTAGTAAAATATCTCCAGTAGATTCATCTATTTTTATGTTATAATCTGTTATTTTTAAAGATTTTAATCTTTCTTCTATAATTCTCTTTGATTCTTTATAGTTTTCTTCTTTTTGGCTTTCTTGTGAATTATATGGTATTTCTTCCTTTGTATACCCTTTTTCTTTTATTTTATCATCTGTTAAGTCTTCAGAACTTTCAACTTCTTTTCCTTCGCTATCCTTTATTACTGTTTTATTTCCCTGATTAACTTTTAATCTGATATTTCTTGCACCTTTTAAATCCATTGCGTATGAATAGTTCTTAATTATATTTTCCATTCTATTTTGTTTTTGGATATATATTCCTCCAAAAGCTATCATTGTAATTAAGATAACTACTAATACAATTGTTAACATTTTTAATTTCTTCATGATTTTTCCTCCGTTATTTTATTTTTGTATTGACTTTATTATTTTGTCCATTTTTAGTCTTTTTAAATTTTATATTAAATCACAAAAAATATCAACTATTTTTAGAAATTATTTTGTATTATTTTTTCTTTATTTTTATTATTTGAAATATCTTGTATTATTCCTTCTGGTATTATTATTTTTACTTTTTCTTTTAATTGTATTCCGTTTAAGTTTTATTTCATATAAGATAAATTCTTCTCCTTCATACACCTTATTTAGCTCATATTCTTCATTTTCAATCTTCTTTTCTCCTATTCTAGCAACTATATTTTCTTTATTAAATTTATTTATTTTTATATTATTTTCAACTACCTTTATTTGAATATTTACTTTATATTGTTCCTTTTCTGGTGTTTCTGTTATACTTATTAATTCTATTTCTGGAAAAATAGTATCTATATTTATTTCTGCTATTAAAATTGTTTGTTCTACTATGTATTTTGCATAATTTTCTTTACAAAATACTATAATAATTACACAAAAAAGAAATGCTATTTTTCTTTTCATTCTTTCACCTCTTTTTTATTTTTTTGTTCTGAATAAACTTTTATTTCTACATTTTGTAATATATCTTCTGATATTTTTTTATTTAATAGTATTTCTATCTTGTAATTATCTCGTTGTTTATTTTCCTTTGTTAGTAAAAATTTCTCTGTTTTGTTATTATTAATATTTAATTCTTTTTCTTCTTTATATATTTTAAAATTAATATTATCATTTTTTTTAGATATAATTTCAATATAATATTCTAATTCTACCTGTGTTATTTGTTCATTTTCATCATAATTTTTTACAGCTAGATTATATACCTTATTTTCCTGATTGTTGTTTATAATAAGTTTTTGCTCTCCTTCTAACTTTATAATAGGAATCGCTACACCTGAATTTACATTTATTTTAGTTTTATTAAAATACTTTCCTAAGCTTATTGTTGATAGTATTATTGTTAATACAAATGCTACTACTATTATTTTTATTATTTCTTTTTTCAATTTAACTCTCCAATTATATTTAAGTGAGGAAAAACCTTTTTCCTCACTTTGTATAAAGGTTTATATATTCATTTTCATATTCTATAATTTTTTTATAAGCTAACTATTTTTTATATTTGTTCTCCACTTACGTTAATTACAAATTTATAATCTTGAATTGTTTGTGCATCTTTTGTGTCTAATATATCATTGTTAGTGATTTCTTCGATTGTTGAACCACTTTCATAATCCCATTTCCATTCTATTTTTAAATTTACTACTTTTTCAGTATTATTAGCATAAATAATTCCTGACAATTTTTCTTCTAATTCTTTAAATGAATTATATTCTTTTTCCTGATATATAAACTTAAGATTATGGGGCTTGTTTTTTTCTTCTTCACATTTTATATAATACTTAATTCCTACCTCTGTATTAGTAGCATCTATTAAAATATCAAAACTGCCGTCTTGTTCCAGGGGCTATTTTATGATCAAGAACAGCTTTATTATCTATTGTAGATACTAAATCAATTAACTGATTTTCCTCCTTTTTTTCGTTTATTATAAAATTCCATGTAGCTATTTCTGATACATTTTCTTCTTTCATTAAGGTAGTATATTTATTGAAAACTTGTCCGATCAAAAATGAAAAAATACTAATAATTATTATAATGGAAATCTTTAGAATTTTTTTCTCAAAAGCATACCTCCTTTTTTCTAGTTTATTTTAATTGGATTTTTTATTAGATAAAAAAATAATTGATTTAAATATTCCTATTTTAGGAATTTCTATAAAAATTATAGATCATATGAAAATGTATTTTGATTATAATTACAAAAAATGGAATTGTCAATTGTTTTTTGTGATTTATTTTTATTTTTCATCGCAAAATTCGACAATTCCTTTTTCATTACTTTATATTAACTCCTATAACTCCTCCTAATATTCCAAAAGTAGTTCCTACTAGTATCATAATAATACTTTGTATATTTAAATTAAATTTCCAATTTAAAATGCTGGAAATTGTATAAATAATTAATAAATATATTCCCCCAATTGCTCCTCCATTTAATATTCCATTTTTTCTAATTTTTCTATTTACAATTGAGCTTCCGAAACAATATGCTAATCGCTGTAATTACTATAATTACTGGTGTTATTGTATTTTCATTTACATTTGTATATGCTAATATAAGTGAAAATATGAATAATAATATTATTGTTAATATAAGTGATATTCCTACTCCTTTAAATATATTTTTTGTGCTTTCCATTTTTATATTCCTCCTCTTATTTTATATTCTTTCATTTTTATGTTTTTCTTTTATATTTATATTGATATAAAAAAAGAAATAGAACTTTTAGTTTTCTATTTCTTTTATAATATTTTTATTAATTAACTGTAAACTACGGGTCGAAATGCAAACAAGTTAATATATTTCAAGTAAAAATTTAAGACCTTCAATCTCTTGAAAGTCTTAATATTATTGGTTGGGATGGCTAGATTCGAACTAGCGCATGCCAGAGTCAAAGTCTCTATAAGTATTTGTTTTATACTATTTATTATTGTTTTTTAACAATACTTAAAACGTTGATTTTTAGACTGTTTTTACTATTTATGAACCAAAAGAAAGAAGAATTGTAAGCCAAAGCATGCAAGATAAAGTCATTAATCATTTAGTCGCAAGGTATATTCTCTACCCTGCTATTTTACCTTGTCTTTTAGATGTAAATGTTGCTAGTAGAAAAGGCTTAGGTACAAGTGAAGGAATTAGATTAGCTATGAATTTCCATAGAATTTGTAAAGTAAAATATAAAACCTATTATATTTTAAAGTGTGATATTAGTAAGTTTTTTGCAAGCATTGACCATGATATTTTAAAGAAAAAACTAGAAAGACGAATCAAAGATAAAGATGCTTTAAAAATTGTTTTTGATATCATTGATAGTGAAGAGAATGGATTAAGTATCGGTGCTATGACAAGTCAAGTGTTAGCCATCTTTTATTTAAATGACATGGATCATTTTATAAAAGAAACCTTGAAAATCAAGTATCTAATCAGGTATCAAGACGATTTTTTGTTATTCCACCCCTCCAAACAGTATCTAAAATACTGCTTAGAAGAATTAAAAAAATTTTTAGAAAAGGAAAAATTAGTATTGAATAAAAAAACTAGAATTTATAAAAGTACCAATAATTTTATCTTTCTAGGAAGAAAACCCAATGGCAATTATGCTAAATATAGAGATGTTAGAAGAAAGATTAAAAAAAGAATTCATTTATATCAGACAGGTGAGATAAAGCTTACTGGTGTAGTTAATAGTATAATCTGCTATCAAAATTTATGTAAAAAGGGTAGTAACTACTAGAATTACTACCTTAAAAACAGTCCTAAAATATACTCCCTTTCGAATATACAAAAATACCTACTAACAAATATATTTATCTATTTTTACTTTATAGCTAAAAATCTAAAACTTTTAGCTAAAGGACACAGTCTGTTTCTATATTATCTCTTATACAATCTATGATTGCATAACCACAGTTTATAGAAGCTACAGGGCGAACCCCGTTAGTGTTGTTGTTGTTGTTGTTCACGTTGCCGTTATAGTTCACATTCCACAAGTTGTTAGAGTCATTAGCGGAAGCCAGCCATCCAACTATGCCCTATTGATTTATACTTTTTATCCACCCTGTTGCATATTTTATAATATCATCTATTCTTTCACCAAATTTAATATATTTTCTATTATTTATTATCATTTTATCATAACATAAATTTAATAAAAAATCTAAAACTTTTATTTTGGCAATCATTTTTTCTAAAATTATCTTTTTATTACTTATATCACTTATAGTATTAGCTTCATATGACAATTCAAGTAAATCGTAACTATTAGTTCTTATTCTGTTTTTTAATTCTATATCCTTTTTTGGAAAATTATTTAATTCTTTATCAATCTCTAATATTAACTTTCTTATGAAATTAATTACTTGAAATTTTTCTTCTTTCATTTATTACATCTTCCATTTTTGTTATTATATTTTTAAAATCATTTTTATCTATATTTTTTAACATAAAATCATTTATATTATCTATTCTATCTTTATAATTAATATATCTCTTCGCTTTTTCAAAATATTTTATATAATTATTTAGATTTTTATTATCAGATATTTCGTCTACTTCATAGTTATTCCTTCTATCTACTATTAAATAATTTATTTTTCTCTCCTCGAGTTTTGCCATTACTTTATGAATACTACTTAATGGAAATCCACACATCATTACATTTTCTACTTTTTTTAGTTTATATCCAAACAAGTATGAAATAATATAGGTATCTTTTCCATATGCATTATAAAATTTTCCGTTTTTTATCAGAATTACATCTTTGCAATGTATTTCTTTCATCGTTTTTACCATATTTATTATACTCATGTTTTCTCCTAGCATCTATTGGGACACAAGGCCCCAATAGATGAATATTATTTCTACATTGCAATATTCCATGTTGGAGTATCATTTATATTATTTTCTGCAGGTGTAAATTTGACTTTAGATTTTAGAGAAACTACAGGGCGAACCCCGCTAGTGCCGCTGCAGCCGTACACGCGGCCGTAATCGTACACATCCCACAAGTTGTTAGAGTCATTAGCGGAAGCCAGCCATGTCATTGCATATTTACTAGATTCATTACCTTTACAAGGAATTGCCAATAAATCGTTAGTACTAACACTCGTTCCGATAAGATATTGAAGATCCCCATACTTTATCTAAATCTGCTTTTGTCATTGCTTGTACTTTTGGATTTCCTACTACATCTGCATTAGTAAATGTACTACCTAGTGTACTATCTGTATATGTTGCACTTTCTCCACTTGCATATGTAGCTGTAAATTCATTAGTAAACAATCCTTTTAAACTATTTATATCTGTTATCTCTGTTCCACTTGCTGTTTTAAATCCACATTTATAAAATTTATATTGTGTTATGGAAGATTCTATTGATGTATTGAAGAACTTTGTCGTTAAATTTTCTACACTTGTCGCACTCGTATTATCATGATAATAATTTAGAGGTACTCCTGCTGATACTAACTTAACATATGCATTATCCCCTTCTCCTTCTATCGACAATATTCTCCATCCTTTATATTTATCTTGTGGTATATTACCTTTTATCGTTCCATTACTAGAATCAACCCATGTTCCAACATTATCATATTGTACAGGGTAGTTACTTATATAGTCACCAACATTTAGCTGCGAATAGTCGACTCCTTCTGTGCCTTCTTTTTTATAAAATTCTGAAAACAATATCTCATTTCCTTGTTTCGTTATGATACTTGTTGTTGTTAATTTTGAATAATACTTATTTGTTTTATCATTATTAGCTGTCTCGATAATACTTTTTACAGTTGCATCATCTAAATTAGTATCTTGTCCATTTCTTAGTCTTTCAGCTGTCCAATTTGCAATATCTAACTGTGCCTGTTCTTTTACTTCTGCTATGTCACTTTTTATTTTAGCTTGATTTGCTTGATTTAATATTCCATTCTCTCCAGTTAAAGTCGCAATCGTTACTCCTGCAAGGATTAGAAGTACAATAATAGTGATAACTAAAGCTATCAAAGTTATACCCTTACTGTTTTTTTGCATTCTTTTTTGTTCCATTTTTTCTACCTCTTTCTTTTGTTTTATTATTAGCATTTTAAAAAATACTATTCTATTTATATTGTACCTTTACATGACGTTAAATGTCAATACAAATTATAATATTTTTTATTTGTGTATTCTTAATACACAGTATAGCATAAAAATTATTATAAAATCAATAAGAATCAAAAATTTTTTTACTTTTATTTTTCATTTTGTTATTTTTTGTTGATTTTTGGAGGTTTTTAGCATGAAAAAATTTAATAATTGTCGTAATGTAATTGGTAATTTAGTAAAAAAACATCGAGAAGAAAAACATTATACCAAAGCTGATTTATCTCATAAATTAGAATTACTTGGCATTGAACTAGATCGTTTTGAATTGTATAAAATCGAAACAGCTAAAAAGAGTGTAAAAGATTTTGAGTTAATTGGCTTATGTATTGTTTTAGATATCGATTTTGAAGAATTAAAGAAATTAGTAGAAGATGCTTCATAAAACTCACAAATACCTTAATTGTATTTGTGAGTTTCCTATCTATTATTAAATTTTCCTTTTTCATTGCTTATTTAGCCATTTCATAAATTCTTCTTTTGAAATCTCTTTTAATTTATAAGCATTCTTCTTATCTTTTCCTTGGTTCTTAAATAAATTATATTCTATTTCAAAAGTTCCACCTTTTGATTTTGCTAATGCTTGTTTTTTCTTATATACCTTTCTATATAAATTATAAGCTTCATCTTTTTCTAGATTTTTAGTAAATACTTTACTTGCTCCAATTTCTCTACAAGTTTTGTTATCTTCAAAAACATTATCACAATAGATTACTGCTGAATTTGTTGTTAGAAAATATTTACCACAATTCTTACATTTTTTAAGATATGTTTTTTCTTGTAAAATAAAATATAGTTCTAAAAATAATAGGTTATAAAAATTATCTATCTCATAAATTTCTTTTATACCATATCTGTTATTGTCTTTATCTTTTATACTTCGTATTAATTCCTTTTCTGTTATTTTAGATGTATCTTTATTTATTTTTATCACTTTATTAAATTCATTATATTTTAGAATTGGATACTCTTCTACATTCTTTGTATTGACAAATATATACAATTTTTCTAATGGACTTAAATCTTTTAATTCTTTTTTCTCATTAAACAAGCAATCTTCAAAAATATCAATTATTTGGTTTTTAAAGCTTTTAAATTCTTTTTGATACTTACTATATAGCGCTTCCATTTTATTATCTAATTCTTCCATTTCGTTTGGATTTAAGGCTAATATTTCTTTTCTTTCCTTTTCTGTTAATAATGTTTGAAATCCATAAAATCTAAAAATGAAATAAGACATTTCTTTTAAGTCTTTTTGTATAAAATCTAAAACTATACTTCCTATTTTATTAGGTTGCTCATATATCTTTGTAGTATATTGGTAATTCCCTTCCTCATTTGTTTCATAGTCTAACATAGGTACTTTTATTTGTTCTTCTTTTAGCTGTTCATTTAAATAGACTTCTATTTTGCTTTTTCCTTCCATTCTTTCCACCTTAAAACTTTTTATATTTTTTTAATAAAAACTATTGACACTTATGACAATAATATGTTATAAATTAAATTGTCAATAGACAATATTGTTATTCGTTACTTATTGTCAATATTAGTATACATTATATAAACACTTTTTTCAAGTCTTTATATAAAGTTTTCTATATTTAAAAAATGTTAGCAAATTTTTGCATTATAACTTTAGGAGCTGATTTACCCTGAAAAAAATGAATTTAGAGCGAAATGAATTAATCTATAATTTGTATTTTAAAGATAAACTAAACGTATCAGAAATTAGTAAAAAAGCAAATTTATCTATTAGTCAAATTAGCCGTATTCTATCTAAGTCCTCCCTTTATCAGCAAGAAAAGTCTAACAAAAAGAAGAAAATCGTAAAAAACACCAAGAACAAGCAAAAGAAATTATGAGGAAAAAAAATAAACAACTTTCGAAAACTGAAAGTCGCTTATATGAATGGCTGGGCTGGCTAGATTCGAACTAGCGCATGCCAGAGTCAAAGTCTGGTGCCTTACCGCTTGGCTACAGCCCAATATTTAAAATTAAATGGGGTGGAAGATGGGACTCGAACCCACGGTCTCCAGTGCCACAAACTGGCGCGTTAACCAACTACGCTACATCCACCATTGTTTACGTGCACTTTAAACCTCGAGCACATTTATTATTATAAACAATTTCCACCCTATTTGTCAACTCTTTTTACAAATTTTTTAATATTTTATGTTAGCACTATTTTTAAAACTTATTAATTATATATTATAAACCTTTTTTTATTTATTATAACTCTTTTTATTCTATTGTTCTTTACTTAAACTACTTGGATCTATTCCATATTGTTTATATAGCCATGTAGAATAATTAAAAGGTGTTAATGTCTCTGGTAATCCATAGTCAACTCCATTTGTTTCTACTCTAATAGATGTAATTTTAACTGGATTTACTGGTGTGCTAACTTCTTGTTGTGAACTACTACTTTCTTTGCTATCTTCACTTGCTTTTACTTCTACTTGTTCTATGTTATGCACTACATCCATTCCTTCTATTACTTTACCAAAAGCTGTATAATATCCATTTAATGAAGTATTATTTTTGGTCATTATAAAGAATTGTGAACTTCCTGAATTATATGATTCTTCTTTTAATGATGATGATTGTTGTGTATAGTCATTTCTTGCCATTCCAACAACTCCTTCATCAAATTTTAATTTGTTATCTACCCCATTAGATATAAATTCACCTTTAATAGAATATTCTGTATCGCTTCCATCATCTTTTAAATCTGCAAGTGTAGCAGCCCCGCTTCCAGTTCCTTGCTTATCTCCTCCTTGTATCATAAAGTCTTTTACTATTCTATGAAATGTTAAACCATCATAAAAGCCTCTATTAGCTAATGTAATAAAATTTGAAACTGTTTGTGGTGCTTTGTCTGGGTACAATTCTATTTTTACTGTGCCAAATCCCTCTACTTCCATTGTTGCAACAGGATTTTTAACTTCAGTTGTTGCATTTTTATAATATCCAAATGCTATTGCTCCTATTAATATTATTACTAAAATTAAGGCAATTATCCATATTATATTTTTTGTTTTTTTCATCTTATTTTTTCCTTTCTTAAATTAAATTATCAAAAATAAATTGTTCTTGCATTCTTTTTAATGATTGTTTTATTGTTCTTGCTCTTACTTCTCCAATTCCATCTACTTCATCTAAGCTTTCGATGTCTGCTGCTAAAATATGTTGAAAAGATTTGAATGAATCTACTAAGTTTTCAACTATATTTGATGGCATTCTTGGAATTTTATTTAATATCCTATAACCTTTGGTATAAACAGCGACTTCATCATAATTATCAAAATTTCCATATCCTAATAATTTAGCAATTACTGTTTCTTTTGATAAATCTTCATAGCTTAATTCTTCTAAGCTTTCTATTATTTTTTCTACTGTTCTTTTTTTCTTTGTTGGTACTATGTAATCTTTTATTATTAGTTCTTCTTCTTTTTCAAGACCACCTATTAATTCCTCTAATTGCATTTTTACTAGTCTACCATCATCGCCTAATTCATATATTTGTCTTTGTATTTCTTCCACTATTTTCATAACCATTTCGGCTCTTTGTATAGCTACAATTACATTTTCTAGTGTAACTATATCATTAAATTCATATTCATTTAATATGTTTAATTTATTATCAAACACTTTCTTATATTTTTCTAATGTTTGTATAGCTTGATTTGCTTTATTTAATACTGCTTCTGTGTTTTCTAATATATATCTGTCATTTCCTTTAAAAATAGTTATAATGCTTCTTCTTTGAGATATGCTAATTACTAACTCTCCTGTTTGTTTTGCTGTTCTTTCTGCTGTTCTATGTCTTGTCCCTGTTTCTAATGTTGTAATTTCATGAGATGGTATTAGTTGTGCATTGGCATATAATATTCTTTTTAAATCTCCACTCAAGACAATTGCTCCATCCATTTTAGCAAGTTCATATAATTTAGATGATGTATATTCTTCATTAATTGTAAAACCACCATCAACAACTTCTTTTAATACTTCATTGTTATCAGTTATTAATAGTAATGCTCCTGTTCTTGCTCTTAATATATTTTCTAGTCCATCTCGTATAGGAGTTCCTGGTGCAATCAATTTTAAAATTTCTGTAATATTATCTTCTTTGCCTTTTCTCAATGATAACTTCTCCCTTCTTCACTTTTGAGCGATTTTCTACTTGATTCCAATCTTTTTCATTGCTTCATTAATATTTCTAACGCCTATTATATCTAATTTATATTTTTCTTTCAAGTCTTTTTTATTACTTTCTGGAATAATGCAACTTTTAAATCCTAATTTTTCTGCTTCTTTTAATCTTTTTTCTATTAAATTAATTCTTCTAATTTCTCCTGTTAAGCCTACTTCTCCTATTATTATCATATCTTTTGGAATTGCTATATTTTTAAAGCTTGATGCTGTAGCCATCATAATTCCTAAATCAATTGATGGTTCATTTATTTTTAATCCTCCTACTACATTTAAGTATACATCTTGTGAGCCAAGCATTAAACCTGCCTTTTTTTCTAATACTGCTATTAATAGAGACAATCTATTATAATCAATTCCATTTGCTGTTCTTTTTGGATATCCAAATACTGTTTGTGAAGTTAATGCTTGTATTTCTACTAAAATTGGTCTTGTTCCTTCTATACTTGATACTATACATGAACCAGCTGGATTATCATCTCTCTCAGATATTAATATGTCTGATGGATTTGTTATTTCGCACATTCCTTTTTCTTGCATTTCAAACATTCCGATTTCATTTGTTGAACCAAATCTATTTTTTACTCCTCTTAATATTCTATATGAAAAGTATCTTTCTCCTTCTAAATATAATACTGTATCTACCATATGTTCTAAAACTCTTGGTCCTGCAATATTTCCTTCTTTTGTAACATGCCCTATAATTATAGTTGTAATTGCTCTCGATTTACATACTCTCATAACTTGTCCGTGTAATTTCTCTTACTTGACTAACACTTCCGGCTGCTGCTGTTATTTCATCTGAATACATAGTTTGAATAGAATCAATAATAACTAATTTAGGATTAACATTAATAATTGCTTGGTTTACTATATCTATATCTGTTTCTCCTAAAAATAAAATATCTTCATTATTAATTCCTAGCCTATCAGCTCTTAGTTTGATTTGTTCTGCTGATTCTTCTCCTGAAACATATAAAACTTTTCCGTCTCCCTTAATTTTATCACATATTTGTAGGATTAGTGTTGATTTTCCTATTCCTGGTTCTCCTCCAAGTAAAATCAAAGAACCTTTTACTAACCCTCCTCCTAAGACTCTATCTAATTCATTAAAACCAGTATGTATTCTCAAAGTTTCTTTTGCTTCATAAGAATTTAATTTTTGAGGAGTACTTGCTTTTTTATCAACTATATCTTTGTTTTTAGTTTCTACTATTTTTTGTTCATAAAAACTATTCCAACTATTACATGCTGGACACTTGCCAAGCCATTTACTTGATTCATTTCCACATTCACTACAAACAAATACAGTTTTAGTTTTTGCCATTTTCCCTTTTAGATGTTTTCTATTTTACTAAAAACATCCTTATTCCTCCTTTCTTTTTATGCTTATATTGTTTTTTATTTTTCCTAATATATAACAAAAAAAGTATAGCATACTTTTTTTCATTACGCTATACTTTTATTTTAATTCATAAAAAATTTACAATCACATATATTACAAAATTTACGAATTATTTTTTCTTTCCAAATCTTATTTCTTTAAATAAAAGATCATGAACTTTTTCCCATGTTACTTCTTGGTGTAAAAATTCGTTTATTTCATCTTCTACTTTTTGTTGATATGGCGTTAATTCTACTTTAATTTCTTTGTTCCAGTCTATTTCTTGTAACCAAAAAGCTTTAAACTTATTCCAAAATCCAACTTTTACTGGTAAATTATTATTTCTTATTGTTCCTGCATTTTGAATGTTTTCTGCTGTATTCTCTACTGCATTTTCTACTTGATTATTAAATGCAACTCCTCCAAAAACTCCATCTATCTTTGTTTCTTGACCTAAATCTGCCATTTCTATTCCTCCTTTGTATTTATTTCATAATGTTAATTTATTTATACTATATTTTTAAATTATATTCAAGTATTTTTATGCTTTTTCATATTAAATCTTTATTACATAATTGTTACATTTTTGTTACATTTTACATTTCTACTAAAATGTGTTCTTTTGTGCCTTCTATACATTTTACTTTTATTATTTGATTTTCAATTTTTATATCTTTTACATTTTCTTCTGATAGGTATGCTAACAAATAATTTTTAGTATGTCCTTTATAATAGTTATCTTTCTTTTCTTCGAATAACACTTCTACTGTTTTTCCAACATATTTTTTATTATAACTTTTTTCATTTTCATCTGATAGCCCTATTAATTTATGGCTTCTTTCTTCTTTTTTTGCTCCATCAATTTGTTGTTTCATTTGTGCTGCTTTTGTTCCTTTTCTAGGAGAATATTTAAATATATGCATTTTATAAAATTTAATTTCTTTTAGAAACTCATATGTTTCGTTAAATTCTTCTTCTGTCTCTCCTGGAAATCCTACTATTATATCTGTTGTTAGTATAACATCTTCATAATATTTTCTTAAACATTCTACTATATTTCTAAATTGTTGTGTTGTATATCTTCTATTCATTCTTTTCAAAGTTTCATCACATCCACTTTGCAAAGAAAGGTGAAAATGATGACATACCTTTTCTAGTTTTATAAGTCTTTTCATAAACTCTTCATTTATTAGTAATGGTTCAATTGATCCTAATCTGATTCTTTCAATTCCTTCAATTTTGTTTATTTCTTCTAATAAATCAATTAATTTATATTCTGTTTTAAAATCTTTTCCATATGATGCTACATGTATTCCTGTTATTACAACTTCCTTTATTCCTTCTTCTGCAACTTTTCTAATTTCAGCTAAAACATTTTCTGGCTTTCTACTTCTTACTCTTCCTCGTGCATATGGAATAATACAATAAGAGCAAAATCTATCACATCCATCTTGTACTTTAATAACAGCTCTTGTTTTTTCTGTATATGTAACATTTCCAAAATCAACAAATTCTCTTTGTTGCATTACATCTTCTATGTTTATTTTTTCATGATTTTTTATATAATCTTCTACATGTTCTACAATTTCGCCTTTTTCATTATTTCCTAAAATTAAATCTATTTCTTTTATCTTTTCTAATTCTTTTTTCGCTACTTGTGCATAACATCCACATGCTACTACAATTGATTTTGAATTTAATTCTTTAACTCTTCTAAGCATCTGTCTTGATTTTCTATCTGACATATTTGTTACTGTACATGTATTGATAATATATATATCTGCTTTTTCATGATTTTCTACTATTTTATATCCATTTTCTATAAATTTTTGAATCATTGCATTTGTTTCATATTGATTTACTTTGCACCCGTAATGTAATAAACGCTACTTTTTCTTTTGATTGCTCTATTTTATTTTCCATTTTTTTCTCTCTTTCTTGAAATAAATTTATAAAATGTCGCATGAGTAAGTCTCTTGCGACATTTCTTTATCTTCTTGCTTTTCCCTCTAAAGCATCTAAATTATCTAGTGCTTTTCCTGTTCCTAATGCTACACATGATACTGTATCTTGGGCTATCATAACATTTATTCCTGTTTTTTCTTGTAATAATTTGTCTAGTCCATCTACTAAGCATCCTCCACCTGTCATATAAATTCCTTTGTCACTAATATCTGCTGCTAACTCTGGTGGTGTTCTTTCTAAAACTGAATGAACAGCTTCTACAATCATCATTGCAGGTTCTATTAATGCTTCTAACATTTCACTTGAACGTACTTTTAATGTACTTGGTAATCCTGTACCTAAGTCTCTTCCTCGTATTTCCATTTCTGTATCTTGTATTTTTGGAAATACACATCCAATATTAACTTTTAAATCTTCTGCTGTTCTTTCTCCTATTATAATGTTATATTTTTTCTTTATATATTTTACAATATATTCATCAAATTTATCTCCAGCAACTTTTAATGAAGTACTTACTACTGAACCTCCTAAAGAAATAACTGCTATGTCTGTTGTTCCTCCACCAATATCTACTACCATATTTCCACATGGTTTTGAAATATCTATTCCTGCTCCTATTGCTGCTGCTATTGGTTCTTCTATTAAATATACTTTTCTTGCTCCTGCTTGTGATGCTGCATCAATAACGGCCTTTTTTTCTACTTCTGTTACTTGTGAAGGAATACATATCATAATTCTTGGTGCAAATATAAATTTTCCACATATTTTATTAATAAAATATTTTAACATTTTTTCTGTTACTGTATAATCTGATATTACACCATCTCTTAAAGGTCTTGTTGCTATTATATTTCCAGGTGTTCTTCCGAAGCATTCTTCTTGCTTCTTGTCCTACTGCTAATACTTCTCCTGTGTTATTGTCTACTGCCACAACAGATGGTTCTCTTAATACTATTCCTTTACCTTTTACATAGGCAATTACCGTTGCAGTTCCTAAATCAATACCAATATCTTGTCCTAACCCCATTTTAAACATGCTTTTTTCCTCACAATCTTTTTTTGTTTCTTTTTCGTTACAAATATATTACGATTATATTACAATACCTTTAATTTATCAACCCTTTTCATTGAATTTTTTTATTTTTTATATTATAATGTTTAATGTCAAATATATTTATTGGAGGCAAATATGAAGCAATATGAATTTATATCAAAGAATGAAGCTGATACAAAACAATTAGCAAAAAAATTAGCAGCAAAATTAAAACCAAAAGATGTTGTTGTTTTAACTGGTGAACTAGGATCTGGAAAGACAAAATTTACAGAAGGTTTTTTGTCTTATTTTGGTTTAGAAAATGAAATATCTAGTCCTACATTCACTATAGTAAATGAATATAAAAAAAATGATCTTAATATTTATCATTTTGATGTATATAGATTAAGCGATTCTTCTGAATTTTACGAAATAGGCGGCGAAGAATATTTTGAAAATGGTATCTGTTTAATTGAATGGGGAGAAATAATTGAAGATGCTTTACCTAATGATTATATTCATATTACTTTTAAAAAAGATGATAAAAATGAAAATAATAGAATTTTAATAATTGAATCAAAGGAGGATTTATTTTGAAAATATTAAGTATTGATACGGCAAGTGATGTATGTGGAGTTTCTATTTTAGAAGATAAAAAATCTATTATAAGTCTTGATACTAATACAGGACGAACACATTCTGAAAATTTAATGCCTATGATTGAAAATGCTTTTAACCAAACTAATTTAAGTTTAAATGATATAGAGTTAATAACTTGTGATATAGGTCCAGGTTCTTTTACTGGTTTACGAATTGGTATTGCAACTACAAAAGCTTTTTGTGATTTTTCATCAATTCCATGTGTTGGAATCAGTTCTTTAACATCTCTAGCATATAATGTTTTAGAAAATATAAAAGACAATGATGTAGTATGCAGCATTATTGATTGTAAAAATAATAATTGCTATTTTGCATTATACGAAAAGAAAAATGAAACTTTCGAAATTCTTATAGAACCTCAAGCAGAAAGTGTTAATTCTTGTTTAGCTATCTTAAAAAGTTATTGTGAAGATACGTTAGCAAACTCTTCTATTTATTTTGTTGGAAATGGATCTGAAATTTATAAAGACGAAATTAAATCAACCTTTTCTGAAGCTGAATTTTTTTCTCATGAGTTTAATATTTTAAATTCTATTTCATTAGGTATTGCAGGATTTGAAAAATCAAAACTAGGAATTAATTCAGAAGAAATATTGCCATTATATTTAAAAAAGCCTCAAGCTCAAAGGCAATTGGAAGAAAGAGAACATAAATAAAATAATTATTATTTTATATTTGAAAGGATATTTTATATGGCAATTAAAATAGAAAAAATGAATTTAAATCATTTAAATGAATTGCAGGAAATTCTTATTTCTGACTTTGATGACTTTTGGAGTTTTTCAACATTAAAAGAAGAAGTAGAAAATGAGAATTCTAGCTACATTATAGGAAAAATCAATAATGAAATTATTGGCTTTGCTGGACTAAAAAAAATTTTTGATCAAGCTGATATTATGAATATTGTAATAAAAAAAACTTATAGAAACCAAGGTATTGGCACTTTACTTTTAGAAAATTTAATTTTACTTGCTAAAGACTTAAATATATCCACCCTTTTTTTAGAAGTTAATGAACAAAACAAACCGGCAATTCACTTATACGAAAAACTTGGATTTGAAAAATTAGGTGTTAGAAAAAAATATTACAACAATAATAATGGAATTATAATGAAAAAAAATCTTAAATAACTTTCTTGTAATTAATTAATCAATTAATTAATTTTTAATAATAATAATTTAAGGTGTAATATATTACTTAATAAAAAAATATATTACACCTTTATACATTTCAATTTTGCTATATTTATTTTAATTCAATATTTATGTCTCTTTCTTGTTTTAATTTAATTTTGTTATATTGTACTCCACATTCATCAAATAATTTTCTAGAGGCAATGTTATTTTCTGAATTTGCATATTTATCTGATAAATAAATCACTTCTTTAATTCCAGATTGAATAATAATCTTCGCACATTCATTACATGGAAATAAATCAACATAAATTCTAGCATCTTCTAAATCTTTTTTACTTCCTCTATAATTCAAAATTGCATTTAGCTCTGCATGACAAACATATGGATATTTTGTATCTAGATTTTTTCCATCTCTTCCCCAAGGGAATTTTTCATCACTAAATCCATTTGGAGCTCCATTATATCCTATTGATAAAATTCTGTTGTCATTACTAACAATACATGCTCCAACTTGTGTAGATGGATCTTTACTTCTCATAGCAGACAATTTTGCAATTGCCATAAAATATTCATCCCATTCTAAATAATCTTTTCTTTTTTCTCCATTCATTTAAATTTCCAACTCCTTTTTATAAAACAACTTTTGAGACAAGGGGGACAGGTCTTAAATGTCTCATTCGTACCATTCAAGTTCCCAATCATCTAGTATTACTGTATCTCCTTCACACACTCCCATTTCTTTTAATTTTGCTTCTATTCCCATATTCTTTAGACACTTTTGTAAATAATACATTGACTCATTATCTTCAATATTCACTCTTCCCATTAGTCTTTGTACTGCCCTTCCTGTAACATAGAATATTCCATCTTGCTCTTTTATTTCCCATTCATCTTTCTTATCTTCTAAAGTATATATTTTTCTATCTTCTATTTCTACTAATTCCTCTTTTGGAAGTGTTTTTAACATTTTATCAACATAATCTATTAATTCTTGAACGCCTTCTTTTGTTACTGATGATATTTTGTATAATTCTAGTTTTTCTTTTTTAGCTAATTTTTCTACTTCTTTTAAAATTGAATCATCTTGCATAGCATCCAATTTAGTTGCTACTATTATTTGTTTTCTACTTGATAACTTTTCACTATATTTTTTCAATTCTTCATTAATTGCATAAAAATCTTTTACTGGATCTCTTCCTTCTTGTCCAGAAACATCTAAAAAATGTAATAACAATCTAGTTCTTTCAACATGTCTTAAAAACTGTATTCCTAGTCCTACACCTTCACTTGCCCCTTCAATAATTCCTGGAATATCTGCTATAACAAATCCATCTCCATTTTTGGTTTTTACTACTCCTAAATTAGGAACTATTGTTGTAAAATGATAATTTGCAATTTTAGGTTTAGCGTCAGTAACAACTGACAAAAATGTTGATTTTCCTACATTAGGGAATCCTAATAAACCTACATCTGCTAACAATTTTAGTTCTAATATAAGTTCTTTTTCCTCTCCTTTTTCTCCATCTTCTGAAAATCTAGGTGCTTGTCTTGTTGCTGTTGCAAAATGAGAATTTCCTCTTCCTCCGCGACCACCTTTTAATATTAATTCAGTTTGACCTGGCTTAGACAAATCGGCAACAACTTTACCTGTCTCAACATCTTTTACAACTGTACCGATTGGAACTTTAATATACAAATCCTCTCCATACTTTCCATTACAATGACTTCCGCTTCCATTTTCTCCATTTTTAGCTTTAAATTTTCTATTATATCTAAAATCAATCAAAGTATTTTTATCTTTATCCACTTGAAAATAAACATTTCCGCCATTTCCACCATCTCCGCCATCAGGTCCTCCTGCAGCTACATATTTTTCTCTACGAAAAGTTGCTGCTCCATTTCCACCATCACCTGACTTAATTATAATCTTTGTATAATCTGTAAACATATTTTTCTCCTTCTGAGACATCAGGGACAGGTCTTAAATGTCTCATTTTTATATCGATTTTTATTTATTACATTTTTCGACTTTATTCTACTAAATTAATGAGACATTTAAGACCTGTCCCTGATGTCTCATTATTCAAAGTAATTCAATTTCATTGCTTGTTTTATTTTTTTCATTGTTTGTTTTGCTGTTTTTCTTGCTTTTTCTGTTCCTTCTATTAAAATTTTGTCTACTTCTTCTGGATGTTCTTCATAATATTTTCTTTTTTCTCTTATTGGTTTTAATTCTTCTATTATGTTTTTAGCTAATTGTCTTTTACAAGCTACACATCCACGTTTTCCTGCTTTACATTCTTCACATACTGTTTTTACTTCTTCTTTTGTGCTAAATAAGTTATGATAATATGCAACCATACATATATCAGGATTTCCTAAGTCATCTTTTTTTATTCTATTAGGATCTGTTACTGCACTCATTACTTTTTTAGTTATTTCTTCTTCACTGTCTGATAAATATATGGCATTTCCTAATGATTTTCCCATTTTTTCATTTCCATCTAAACCTTTTATTCTTTTTTCACTTGATAATACTGCTTCTGGCTCTTTTAAAACTTCTCCATATATACTATTAAATTTTCTAACTATTTCTCTACATTGCTCTATTAGAGGTAACTGATCATCTCCTACTGGTACTAATTCTCCTTCAAATGCCGTTATGTCTGCTGCTTGACTAACTGGATATCCTAAAAATCCATATGTTACACTTTCTCCGAATAGATCTCTTTTTTGTGCAATTTCTGTTTTTACTGTTGGGTTTCTTTGAAGTCTTGCTATTGTTACTAAATTTGAATAGAATACTGTTAGTTCAGCAACTTCTGGTATCATTGATTGAATATAAATTGTTGTTTTTTTTGGGTCTATTCCAACTGATAAGTAATCCATTGCTACTTCTCTTATATTTTTTCTTACTTTTTCTGGATTATTAAAGTTATCTGTTAATGCTTGAACATCTGCTATTAGTATATATGGGTCATATTTTCCGCTTTCTTGCATTTCTAATCTCTTTTTTAATGAACCAAAATAATGTCCTATATGTAATTTTCCTGTTGGTCTATCTCCTGTTAATATTCTTTTTTTATCCATTTTATATTCTCTCCTTTACTTTACTTGCTAATTATACTATATTTTATAGATATTTACAATAGATATAGTTTTTTAAGTTTTAATATTTATCTATAAAAAATTTTTAATTAAAAAATGTCATTTGATTTTATTTTTATACAAGTAAAGAGAGACCATACTAATCTGGTCTCCCTTAGACATTACTTCAAGATTGCAATTCCACCAAATGGACCTAATTTTTCTTTCGTAGCATTTATTTTGAACTCATCTTTTGAACTTTCACTTTCAAATTCTTCTGGGATTTTTATGTTAATTTCTTGATTTGTTCTATTTACAGCTACCAAAACATCATTTTTTTCATTGCACATTTTAAACATTAATATGTTTTTATCTATGTGCAACACTTCAAACTTACTACCTGCTAATTTACAGTTCGCTCTGAACTTAAAAAGCTTTTTAAAAAATTCTAACAATTCCATGTCCATATTATCCCATGGAAAACACTTACGATTAAATGGATCTTTATATCCATGTAATCCTACTTCTGTTCCATAAAACATACAAGGACATCCTGGAAGTAAATACATTATCATTGCTGAAATTTTTAACTTTCTTTTTGCAGATTCATATTGTTCATCAGTCAACTTATCGTTTTCATATTCAAACCTTCTGAATCCTTCTGTGTCAAATATTCTTCCTGTCGGCGTATTATAGTGCCATGGAGAAGGATCTTCATCCATTTTCCATATATCTCTATAATCGTTTCTCATATATTGTCCGTTTAACATTGTTAATGCTCGAACAATATCATGTGTATCCAAAGAGTTTAGCATAGTGTCAATGGTGTTTTGAGGATATGATACCAATCTATCCTCTATTTGCAATTTAAATGGTTCATCTTCACCATATGCTACATATTTGAACACTGCATTTGTAAAAGAATAGTTAGTGATAGTATCTACTGACCTACCTAAAATATCGCAATTTACTTTATTCCAGTACTCGCCAATTATAATGTGTTTGCATTTTTCGTTGGCTTTGTTGCGAATTCCTTCTAAGAAAAACGGTTGTAGTTCTTCTGCTACATCTAATCTGAATCCATCAACATATTCAGATAGAAGTTCTACTACTCCATTTTCTCCATAAATATACTTTTGAAATTCTTTATTATACTGGTTAAACAATGGCATATCTTTAAATTCGTTATACCAATATCTATAGTTTCCCTTTTCATCAAAGTAAAACCAATCTCGATATTTTGAATTTGGATTTGTCATAGCTTCTTGGAAAATTGGATTCTTATCACTACAATGATTGAATGCTACATCCAAAACAATATACATTCCCATCTTATGAGCCTTTTCACTAAGGCTTTTTAAGTCTTTAAATGTTCCTGCATTTGGATCTATTTGCATATGGTTTGTAGCAGCATACCTATCATATCTTAGTCCGCTTTCAGAGATTGGCGACATATATATAACACCAACATTTAAGCTTTTTAGATATTCTAGTTTTTCTTCAATTCCTTTGATGTTTCCGCCAAAGAAATCATTGTTATGATAATTTCCAGTCTCATCTTTTCTCCAATCAGGCATTTCTGCCCAATTACGATATTTCCTGCCTGGTATTTGCTTTTGATTTGCATTTTGACTTTTGTAGAATCTATCTACAAAAATCTGATAGTAAATTTTGTCTTTTGCCCAATTTGGTACTTCAAAATTGTCTTGAATAACAAGTACAATCCAATATGGTGATTCTTGCCATTCATCAATAATAAATGGCTTTCCTGTTTTTCTATTAATTTTTATAGCTTTTTTTCTATTTTCTCCATTTTCATCTTTCATTTCTAATGAAAAAAAGAAGTAATAATTTCCATAATTCTCAAATTTTACATTTGTAGAATATGTTATAAAATCATTATCTTCTTTCGTAATTTTCATTTTCTGAATAATGCTTGGAGATTCGCCATATCTATTAATTAAAACTTCTGCTTTTTGTATACTTCCCTCATTTTTTGGAATTGCAATTGTTATTTCCAACTTTTTACTGATTTCCACTTCTTGTTTATTAGAAATGTTAATCCGTATTTCACTACTTGCTACTCTTGATTTCATGCTGATCATCCTTTCTTAATTAAGAATAGCTAATATAAGATGTATCAATTTTAATTTACTATATTTTGATTTTTTTGTCAATAAATTTATTTAAGTTTTAATTATTTTATTTCATTCATTTCTTTTTCATCATTATATTCATTTACTAGATATAGTGGTCTATTTTTTGTCTCATTAAAAATTCTACCTAGATATTCTCCAACAATTCCAAATAGTAATATTTGAATTCCTGAGAAAAATAAAATTAATAATATAATTGCTTGAAATGCCTGAATTGCTTCATGAACTACAAAACATTTTACAATTACATAAACAAAATAAACAAATAATACTATAAATGTAGGTATTGCAATAAATGTTGAAAGTCTAAGTGGTGATGTAGTAAAAGATGTAATTCCATCAATAGCTAAATCCACTAATTTTATATAGTTCCACTTTGTTTTTCCTGCTATTCTTGGATCTCTATCATACAATACTTCCTTTTTCTTGTAACCAATCCAGCTAAACATACTTTTAGTATTTCTTTGTGATTCTCTTAGTTTCCTTAAAGCATTTACACATCTTCTATCTAGTAATCTAAAATCACCTGTATCTTTCTGTATTTCAACTCTTGTTAAATGTTGTAATACTTTGTAATACATTTTAGATGTGAATTTTTTTAGCCATGTTTCTCCTTTTCTTGATTTTCTCTTAGCATATACGTCATCATATCCTTCTTCCCAATACTTTACTAATTCAGGTATTAATTCTGGAGGATCTTGTAAATCTGCATCCATAAATATTACACAGTCTCCTGTTGCATAATCAAGGCCTGCTATCATTGCAATTTCTTTACCAAAGTTTCTTGAGAAATCTAAATAGCATATTCTTTTATCTTCTGCTCTTAATTGTTTTATTATATTGATTGTTTTATCTTTACTTCCATCATTTACAAATAATATTTCAAATTCATAATTTTCCATATTTTCCATTAATTTTTTCATTCTATCATATAATATTGGTAATGATTCTTCTTCATTATATGCTGGTATAACTACACTTATTTTTTTCATTTCTTATTTCCCTCTTTCTATATTAATTATCTTTTTTACTTTTAAAAGCGAAAAATTTACTAATAAAGAAATTTAAAATAATTACAATTATAGTAAGTCCCATTTTAGTTATTATATTTGGAATTGGAAGTTCAAATAATATTAATCCTCCTACAAATTCTACTACCATTGTAAATGCTCTTCCTAACATGAATTTGCAAAATTCTATTATTCTTTCTTTGAAAGAATCTGCTTCTGAGTGAAAAACTAAATCTTTATTAGTTATATATGCAAATATTACAGCTAATAAAATTGCTATAAAGTTTGATATGTTTTCGTTCCATTGTAATATTGAATTCATTACATAGAATGAACCTAGGTTTACAATTGTTGTTAATATTCCAAATACTATATATAAAATTACTTCTTTAGTCAATATTTTTTTAATTAATTCTTTTATTTTATCCATTGATGTAACTCCTATAATTTCCTTCTCTATTTTAGCCATTCTGGATTTTCTAAATACCAATCTATAGTTTTTACAATACCTTCTTCAAAAGTTGTTTTAGGCTCCCAACCTAATTCTCTTTTTATTTTAGATGGATCGATTGCATATCTATAATCATGTCCTTTTCTATCTTCAACATGTTCTATTAGATTTTCTGACTTTCCTAGTCTTTCTAAAATTAATTTTACTATTTGTATATTTCTTCTTTCATTATGTCCACCTATATTATATCTTTCACCTGATTTTCCATTATGAAATACTAAATCTATTGCTTCACAATGGTCTTCAACATATAGCCAATCTCTTATATTTAGTCCTTCACCATAAACAGGTAGTTTTTGATTATTTAATGCCAATTTAATCATATGTGGTATTAACTTTTCATTATGTTGATAAGGTCCATAATTGTTAGAACAATTTGTTACATTTACATTCATTTTAAATGTTTCTTTATAAGCAAGTGCAATTAAATCTGAACTTGCCTTTGATGCTGAATATGGACTACTTGGTTTAATTGGTGATTTTTCTGTAAAATATCCTTCTTCTCCTAAAGATCCATAAACTTCATCTGTTGAAATATGAACAAATTTATTAGGGCTACCTTCTCCCCATTTTTGTTTTGCTGTTTCTAATAATGTATGTGTTCCAATTACATTTGTATGAGTAAATATAAATGGATTTTTAATACTATTGTCTACATGAGATTCAGCCGCAAAGTGAACCACTCCATTTATATCATATTTATCAAATATTTCTTTCATCTTTTCAAAGTCACATATATCAGCTTGTTCAAATTCAATTTTATCTGAAACTTTTTTCAAATTATTCATATTTCCTGCATATGTTAATTTATCTACTACTATTACTTTATAATCGGGATGCTTATTCACAAAATATTCAGCAAAGTTTGCTCCTATAAAACCTGCTGCTCCTGTTACTAATACATTTTTACTCATTTTTTATCTTCTCCTTATTTATAATTATCTTGACAACTCTCCAAAAATTGATATATTTTATATTTTATATCTTATTTTTATTTTAAATTCTGAAATAAGTCTGTTTCTTTTAGTTCTTTTAAAGATGGCCATTTAGCATCTTTTTCTGAAGTCAACAATTCATCTACTTTCATATTTTCTAAAGGCCATTCAATTGCTACTTCTGGGTCATTCCAAGCTAACCCACCTTCTGCTTCATGATTGTAAATATCATCACATTTATATGTAAATTCAGCTTCATCTGATAAAACTAAAAATCCATGTGCAAATCCTCTTGGAATCATAAACATTTTTTTGTTTTCTTCTGAAAGTATTACACCTTCCCATTTTCCATATGTTTTACTTCCTGGTCTTAAATCTACTGCTACATCAAATACTTCTCCCTTTACAACTCTTACTAGTTTTGCTTGTGAATTTTCTTTTTGAAAATGTAATCCTCTTAAAACACCTTTTTTAGATTTTGATTGATTATCTTGTACAAAATCATAATTTAATCCAATTTCTTTGAATTCTTCTTTGCTATATGTTTCCATAAAATATCCTCTATTATCTCCAAACACTGTAGGTTCTATTACATACACCCCTTCAATTGAAGTATCTATTTTTTTAAATTTGCTCATTTTCTAACCTCTCCTATCATTTTTTATTCTATCCTTATGCTATTAAATTTTTATAAACTCTCATAAATTTCTTATCTATACTGTATTATCAACAATATCATTTAACAATCTTATTGCTTTCAACTCTTCTTCTGTTAACTTCCTTCTGTAAAAAGCTCTTTCTAGTATTTTCACTCTTTCTTTAATTTTTGGCATATCTTTTATTTCAATATTTCTTGATTTTAGCATAGCTTCTTTAGCAGTGCAATAATTAAATTGATTAAGCACAACATGACTATTTAAATATTGTTCCCTATACTTCTTAGTATAATTAGCATAAATCAATTCTGGTATTTTTATATCTTTTCCTCTTTTAAATATCTCGATAGCATCATAATATTTGCCTTTTTCTATCTTTTCAATTACATCTGGTACATTTTTATATATATAATTATAATTAGATGGATTAAAAAATCTCCCCCAATCTCTTGTTTCTACTTGTTTTTCATATCTCTCATATGATGATAATAAACTTTCTAATTCAGGCACTGCTAATCCTCTTATAATTACATTAAACCCTTGTTCTTTTAACTCTTGTATTGTTGACAAAATTCTTTCATTTCTAAACGTTACTTCAAATATAAAATTATACTTTTTTTTCATTGCTTCATGCAATACTTTATTCGTCCATAATGCGCTATCTTGTTCCACTATGCTTGAATATTTTGTAGGAAATTTTCGTGCAATTTCATTTGCTTTAGGGTGAAAAGGTTTATAATCATCTGTAGTAATAATAACAACATTATTATCTTGAAATAATTTTTTTGAATACCCTATCAATGAACCTTTACCCGATCCGTGGTTGGGCTCCTACGATTACTGCTCTTGGAAATTCTATACTTCTTACATTGTTAAATATTATTTCTTTTATTATTTTATATATTTTACTATGTTCTTCTTCTGATAATTTGTATATTTCCTTTAGTTCTTTCTCATTATCTCCTGTATCTTCCATTAATTTTTAATATCCTTTATATCTAATTTTAACTCTGGTCCATAAACATTAATAATTTTATCTATTATATTAACATCTCCATTATACATTTTATCTCGCTCATTAAATAAATAATTTAATTCATCCTCATATTTCATATCTTTTGTCTCTATAAATTTTCTACTTGTTCTAGATATTTTATCCGCTAATAATTCAATCGCTACATCCATTTTTACAAAATTATTCATTTGCCTCTCCCTTCATATTTTTTCTTGTGTTATTATACTTCAAAAGGACTTTATTGTCAATTTCATTTCTTAAAGTTTCGGTATTTTAAATGATATCACTAAACACTATCCATAGAATTATGAAATTCATAAATTAAATTAGTTTTTGTACATCTTTTAAGTGGCACGTTAAGATGTTAGCATTTTTTATACAAAAAATGAGTGAAACTCTTCACTCATTTTTCTTTGGGTTTAATTATCATACTATAATATTATTAATTATCGCTATTATTAAGAAAGCTACACTACATGCCATGCCTGCAATTAGAGCCATTGTAAAACCACTAGATTCCCAGCTCCACTTTTTATTTTTAATAGATTTTACTATTGATACAAATAATCTTAAAGCCTCTACTATTACAATTGTAGAACTTCCTACGATAATCATCCCCATCACATATTGCATTAATAACATTTTTCTGCTCCTTTTTCATTGTTAAGTTACATTTGTAACTTGATATGTTTTTACCTGCTTATTTATAAATATATTATATCATATTTAACATAAAATTGCAAATTTAATAATAGTGGAATAGTGTAAAATGGTTTCGGAATATACAGTTTCTATTAGTTATACTTAATTTTATTTTAAATATAACTTTTTATATTAGCTTTCCCTCTGCTAAATTTTTCAAATATTTTCCATAATTTGTCTTTAGATAAGGTTTTGAAATTTCTAAAAGTCTTTCTCTATTTACCCATCCTTTCCTATATGCAATTTCTTCTGGGCATGATACTTGCATTCCTTGCCTATTCTCTACAGTTCTCACAAAATCTGCTGCTTCTAATAAATCTGCATGCGTCCCTGTATCAAACCAAGCTAATCCTCTTCCTAATCTTTCAACTTTTAACCTTTTTCTCTCCATATATTCAGCATTAACTGATGTTATCTCAATTTCCCCTCTTGATGATGGTTCGATGCTTTTTGCTATTTCTACTACATCATTAGGATAAAAATATAATCCTGGTACACATAAATTTGACTTTGGTTCTTTTGGTTTTTCTTCAATTGATATCGCATTATTATTTTCGTCCATTTCTACTACTCCATATGCTCTAGGATCTTTCACTGGATATCCAAATATAGTAGCAACATCATATCTACTTGATACTTTTTCTAATTTTTCTGTAAGACTTTGTCCAAAGAAAATATTATCTCCTAATATCATAGCTACATCATCTTTTCCAATAAATTCTTCTCCTACCAAAAAAGCATCCGCAAGCCCTCTTGGTTTATCCTGAACTGCATATTGAAAATTCATTCCCCATTTCGAACCATCTCCAAGTAACTCTTTAAAAATATTTATATCCCTTGGTGTAGAAATTATTAAAATATCCTTTATATTTGCTAACATTAAAACCGAAATTGGGTAATATATCATTGGTTTATCATATACTGGCATTATTTGTTTTGATATTGCATGCGTTAATGGATACAATCTTGTTCCACTTCCTCCTGCTAAAACTATTCCCTTTCTTTTTTTCATATAACTTCGTCCTTTCTAATATATTTAAATTATATTTTCTTCCTTTAGATATCTCTTTAGTCCGTCTTCCCATTCAGGAACATTAATCCCTGCTTTTTCAAGTTTTTCTTTTGACATTTGTGAGTTTTTTGGTCTTTTAGCTTGTGTTATTTTCATCATATCTATATATTCTTCTGTTGTTACAGGATTTACTTTACAAATTATTCCTGCATATTCAAAAATTGCTTTTGTAAAATCATACCATGTTGTATATCCTTCATTTGTTGAATTATATATTCCATATGGTATTTTCTTAGTTACTGCTTGGTAAATAAATTCTGCTAAATCTTTTGCATATGTTGGACTTCCATGTTGATCTGCTACTACATTTAATTCATCTTTATCTTTACCTAATTTTAACATTGTTTTTACAAAATTGTTTCCACCAATTCCATATAGCCACGCTGTTCTAAATATATAATATTTGTCTGTATTTTCTTGTATTTGTTCTTCTCCGTGTAATTTTGTTATTCCATATGCTGTTACAGGTGATTTCGGATCATCTTCTTTATAATCTTTTTCTATATCTAAATCTCCACCAAATACATAGTCTGTACTTACATGTACTAAGACTGCGTTATTTTCTTTCGCAGCTTTTGCCAAGTTTCCTGGTCCGTTTGCATTAATTTTTTCTACTATTTCACCTGCTGTTTCTGCTTTGTCTACTGCTGTAAATGCTGCACAATTTATAATACATTCTGGTTTTTCCTTTTTTACAAAATTCTTTACCATTTCTTCATTTGTTATATCTAATTCTGCTACATCTGTTAATATTAATTCGTTTTTTTCAGAAAATCTATCTTTTATTTCCTTTGCAAGCATTCCGTTTGCTCCTGTAATTAATATTTTCATATATCCACTTCCTTTATTTATTTTTACGTTATTATAATACCATTTAAGACAAAAAAGTACAAGAGGTTCTTGTACTTTTTTCTATCATAAAAAATTTACAAATTATAAGTAAGTTATATAAATCACATTAGTCACTACTTTTATGGTCTTATACATGCTGTATCTGGCATTTCTTCATATACTGGTATTAAAAACTCATAAGATGAATTTAATAATCCGTTTTTTTCAAGACTTTTTGCTGTATTGTATCCCTCATCATTTGCTGCCCTTATATTTTGCATATATTGATGTGTATAAAAAGGTGGTTTTACAACATTATATTTTTCAAAATACTTTGTATTTTGCCCATTGCTTAAATAATTATTATATATCCATTGTGCAGTACCATTTATACAAAATTCTGGTGAAAACCATTTGTTTTCATATGCATATTTAGCTCCACTTGTCATTATATCTTCTATTGTATTTCCTGTTGCTCCTATATTTGCATAATTATATACCATTCTTCCCTTATATGAATATCCATTAATACTCCATCCTGAGGTTCCTTGTTCCATTAACATTCTTGAAGCCAAATGAAAAGCACTAACATTATAATTTTGTGAAGCATTTACTAAAGTACTGCTATAATTTTGCAAATATGTTCCATTGGTCATAGTTGAAACCTTTTGAACGGTTTCATTTGAAGACCTTGCTAAATTTTGGAATTGAAAAACATAGTATTGATCTAAGCTATTACGTGGATCCATCATATATGCTATTGCTTCTCTTGATGCTTTATACCATTCTCCTTGATAAGAATTATTATCTGATGAATCTCTCCAATTTCCTTTTTCTTGAGTTAGGCTAAATGGTTCTCCTTTGGAATCTCGTCCTTGTTCGGCATCCAGAACGTCATCCCATTTTAACCCTGTATAAACTAGTTTTATTGTCCAGTTTGGGTGTTGTTGTTGTAATTTTTGAAGAGCTTCTTTATAGCCTTTATATTTAGAGGTATTTATACCTGAAAAATTAGATCTATTATTATCTGTTTTTATTTTTATTCTTATTTGTATTGCACTAACTTGTAGGCTTTTTCCTGTTGTTCCTGCTATTTCTCCATCGCAAGCCCAATCCTGCCATCCTTTTCCAATTACATATACTCTATATTCTATAGAATATCCACTCAAACCACTTACTTGCATTTGAATTGCTTCTATTCCATTTACTGATTCACCAGTTCCAGCTTGCTCATTATTTTGTACTTCATTTGTCCATCCAACTTCTTGAATATGTACTTTATATTTTATACTTGCAGTCTCACTATTTTCTAATGCTATTTTTATAGCATCTAATTTTATAGCATTATTTTCACTTCCTGATGTATTACCATTTTTCACATAACTTGTCCATCCATTTGTTGCATTATGGCTAGAATATTTTACCTGTGGTACAACTGTATTTTCTTTTTTTACAATTCTAATTCTTGCAGATTCTATTCTTAGTCCTTGTTCAATTGTTCCAGCATTCATTCCATTTAATGCCCATACTTGCCATCCAATATCCTGAACATGTGCTTGATATTCTACCGTATATTTTTCCAGTCCTTCTATTTCTATTTGAATTGCCTCTATCATCCTGTTTTTCCCTGTTGTTCCTGCTATTTCTCCATCTTGTACATAATCTTGCCATCCTTTTCCATAAATATACACTCTATATTTTATATGTGCCGTTGATGGTACATTTACCAGCTTAATTTTTAATGCTTCCACCCTTAATGATTTTCCTACTGTGCCTATAATTTCTCCATCTTTCACATAATCTTGCCATCCTATGTCTTCTACATGTGCACTATAGCTAATATGTGGATTAATATCTATATTAAAATTCCTAACTTCACTAGCTATAACTGAATTATTATAGTACATCTCTACTTTTATTGTATGGTTTTCACCTTCTAGATTATTAATATCTATATCAAACTTATAACCAGGCAATACATTTTGAGCCTCAGTTCCATAATTAGTATTTGATTTTATTATATCTGGTCTCTCGTAATACTGAATAGTTGTAGGTTCAATTTCTTTGTTATCAACATATGCTTTTATCTGAGTATTTGATACATTTGCCATTTTCCATCCTGAAACAGTTATTGTTGGATTTTCAAATGCATAATATGAAGTATTTTGACTTGGAGTTTCAATTTTTATAATACTGTTTATTGTCTTTTTTACAATTTTTATTTGTATAGCTTCTAATCTTAAACTTTTGCCAGATGTTCCTGCAATCTCTCCATCTGTTCTCCAATCTTGCCATCCTTCATCTTGCACGTGTACTCTATACATAATAGCATAATCTTCTGAATTATCTAACAAAATTCTAATAGCTTCTAACCTTAAACTTTTGCCAGATGTTCCTGCCATTTCTCCATCGGTTCTCCAATTTTGCCATCCTTCATCTTGTACATGCACCTGATATTTAACATGTATATCACTATTAGCATTATTTAACAGTTTTATATTCATAGCTTCTAACCTTAAACTTTTGCCAGATGTTCCTGCTACTTCTCCATCTTTTTTCCAATCTTGCCATCCTTCATCTTGCACATGTGTCATATATTGTACATGTAAATTTTTATCAAAGTTAAAAGTTGTATTAGTTGTTGTTAAAACTGTATTATCATAATATAGTTCTATTTTTATCGTGTGGCTACCACCATTAAATTTAGAAATATCAATACTAAAACTGTAACCTGGTGTTGGGTTTTGTCCATTAGTTCCATACTCGATTATTTCATTTATTACATCTTTTCTTTCATAATATTGAATAGTTTTAGAATCAATTTCTTTTCCATCAACATATGCCTTTATATTTGTATTTGATACATTCGCCATTTTCCATCCTGAAACAGTTATATTTGAAGCTTCTGAATCATAATATGTACTTCCATTAACCGGCGTATCTATATGTAGTCTTCCTCTTTGTTGCTTTTTTATAATTTTTATTTGAATTGCTTCTAATCTTAAACTTTTGCCAGATGTTCCTGCCATCTCTCCATCGGTTCTCCAATCTTGCCATCCTTCATCTTGCACGTGTACTCTATACATAATAGAATAATCTTCTGAATTATCTAACAGAATTCTTATAGCTTCTAACCTTAAACTTTTGCCAGATGTTCCTGCCATTTCTCCATCGGTTCTCCAGTTTTGCCATCCCTCATCTTGTACATGTACTTGATATTTAATATGTAAATTTTTGTCTTCATTGTTTAATAACTTTATATTCATTGCCTCTAATCTTAAGCTTTTTCCTGATGTTCCTGCCATCTCTCCATTCTGCACATAATTTTGCCATCCTTCATCCTGTACATGGGTTCTATAAGAAACTGTTAGTCCTGTTTCTAATTCTTTACTTTGTATACTAACTAATTCTTCTGTATTTTCCTCTTTTTGAATCTCGTCTATATTATTATTTATCGTTTCTTCTTGGTCATTATTTATGTTTTCATTTGTTCCTTCTGTATCATTTTTAACTATATTTTCTTCTTTATTAATTTTTTCATCCACATTATTTTCATTTTTACTTGTATTATTTTCTTTATTATCTTTTATCTCATTTTCTGTAATATTATTTTTATTAGATACACCTTCATTATCTGTCTTATTAGTATCATTATCTATAATTGTATCGTTATCTTTTCCCTTTATTTCCTCTATTTCATTTGCCGATAATACAATTGTTGGAATTAAAGTATTTAAAATAATGATTAAGGCAATAATTATAGGCATTGTTTTTTTTATTCTCATTTTTCTATTTCTCCTTTTTATTTTTATTTATTCTCTTTTATTTTATCATTAGTATTTATTTAGTACAACCTTTTTCGACAAAAAAAATCTAGTAGCTTTTTCCATAAGCTACTAGATTAAAAGTTATAACATTTTATATTAGTATTTCCTATATCCAATGTTTAAATCTACTTTTCCATTTATTCCTGATACATACCCTGATGATGTATATTGCCACATTGTATAACTGTATCTATAATCGCTTTTTATAGAGTCATTTTCCGTATAATGTGCCAACCATGTTTCGTAATTTGAAAGTCTATTAATTTCCAAATTGTTATACAACCAATTTCTACTTGCATATATCATTGGTGTATACCCGAAGTTTTGTATTTGATTACAAAACGCTGCCATTACATTTGTTCTTAGTGCTGGATTAAGTCCATCTGCTCTTCCATCATTATTATCTGCACCTGATGCTTCTGTATCTATTGCTATTGGATATGTAACACAATTATATTTTCGGGCTAAATTTATGGCATAATTTGCTTCTTCAATAGCTTCAGAAATTGAAGTTGCTTGGCTAAAGAAATAAATTCCTACATTTATTCCAACTGCAGATGCATTTTGAATGTTATAATCAAATTTAGAATCTGTTACTATCCTTCCTGTTCTATACCCTCTGAACGCACATCTTATCATAGCAAACTGTACACCAGAATTTTTAACACTCTGCCAATCTATGTCCCCATTAAATTCAGAAACATCAATTCCTTTATAATTTCTATAGTATTTTGGAACTATTCTAATCTTTATTGCTTCAATGCTTTTCCCTTTTCCTGTTGTTCCAGCTACTTCACCATCTATCATCCAAGCGCTCCAACCATAGTCTTGAATATGAACTTGGTATTCTATAGTATATTTATCCATTCCTTCTAGCTTTATTTGAATTGCTTCTATCGCTTTGTTTTGTCCAGTTGTTCCTGCTATTGTTCCGTTTTGATTCCATCCTTGCCAGCCATGATTTTGAACATGTGCTCTATATTTTATTTTTGCATTAGTACTTGCTTCGGACAAGTTAATTTTTATTGCTTCAATTCTTCTTCCTTTTCCCTCTGTTCCTGCTAGTCCTCCTTCAATTCTTTCGTCTTGCCATGCTGTATCTTGTATATGTACTTGATATTTTACTTTAGGTTCTAACACTTTGTTTTCTTTTTTTACAATTCTTATTTGTAATGCTTCAACCCTTTTACTCTCACCTTCTCTTCCAGCTAATTCCCCATCATGTCTCCATTTTTGCCATCCTTCATCTTGCACATATGCTCTATATTCTACTGAATATCCTTCCATACCTTCTAATTTTATTCTTATTGCTTCTATTCGTTTTGAGCTTCCTGTCGTTCCAGCCATTTCACCATTATTACACCAATTCATCCATCCATAATCTTGTACATGAACTTGATAACTTATACTTGCCCCCTCTGGGATTTCTTCTGAGTTTCCTAATGATATTTTTATTGCTTCCATTCTTAGACTTTTATCAACTGTTCCTGTTGTATTTCCATCTCTTTTTGACCATCTATTTTCCCATCCATATCCTTGAATATGTGAATTATATTTTATAATACTTGTTGGTTCTTTTATTTGTGTTATTGTCAATTCAACATTTTTAGTTAAGCCATCAATATCTTTTACAGTTATTTTATATGTATCATTTTCGCTATATTCTTTTGTATATGTTAGTTTATCACTGCTTAAATTCCATTCTGTATCATTTACACTTTTTAGTTCTTTATCTGATTTTATTACTGCCGTCACTGTATTTTTATCTTCATTATAAGTATAACTTACTTCTACTTTTGGCTTTTTTATTACTTCTATTTGAATTGCTTCAATTCTTTTGCTTTCTCCTACTGTTCCAGCTATTTCTCCATCACTATGCCAATCCATCCAACCATAATCCTGTACATGTACTCTATATCTCACAGTGTAGTCATTAGCATTTTTTAACCTTATCCTTATTGCCTCCATTCTTTTGCTTTTACCTGTTGTTCCAGCCATTTCTCCATCTTTTTTCCAATCTTGCCATCCTATATCTTCAATATGAGCCTGATATTCAATTTGTGCATTTGGATCCATCTGATTTCCTAAAGAAATTCTTATTCCTTCCATCATTAAGTCTTGCCCTGTTGTTCCAGCCACTTTTCCATCTTTTTTCATTCCTTGCCAACCAATATTTTGAATAGTGCCATTATATAAAACATTTGAATTCCATTGTGTAGTACCATATGTTCTACTAAAATAATTTTTTCTTTTATTTATATATTCATTCAAACTATCTAATTTCTTATCATACGTCTTTTCTGTATACCATGCAATACTATTCATCTTCGCTGCTTCTTTTATATTATCTGCATATTCTTTTACATCTATTTTATCAATATATTGTTTTAGATCTTTATCATATGTTTTATTTACAACATCTAAAAATTCAGAGTACTTTAATAATTCTCTCATATACACCTTTGGTGATGAATAATTCAAGGTATAATCTTCTTCTGGATTTATTCCATCTCTGCCTCCAAATGCCATATCATAATCCCAGGTAGGTCCCATGTGTATCACATCTTTTGAACCATTTTTATATAAATATGTACTAGAATAATATGTATCCATATTTTCAGCAAATTCATTTATTAAATAATATTTAGCAAATGATTCTACATCTATCAATTTTGATATATCTTCCCACTTAGTATTCTCATCATAAATAGTTTTTTCAAAATCTTCTAGTGCTTCTTTGAATTCTTGCATAGCTTGAATTTTTAATTTTGAATCCATATCATCATCTTTAAATTCCTTGATTGAAAAGTGGTCTTTACTATATGTCGCTTGAAAATTATATTCTTCATCATTATAGTATGCATTATCTAATTCCACCAATACTCCTTTATCATCACTCAAGTTTACTCTTCCGTTTTCCAATTTCTATTTTATCACATAATAAATAGTTTCCGACATAATTTCCGTCGATATATAAATCTATAAATTGTGAATTTGGTATATTTGAAAGTTCTGAGTTTACACATAAATCATTTACTATTTTATTTTTTAGTAATGTTGGATCCGTATAATTTGCTATAAGTACCCATTTTTTAGCCTTTGCTGTTCCTGTACCTAATAAATTTATTTTTTTATCAAATTTTATTTGATATGGTTTTTTAGGCATTGCCCACGTAGTATTTCCTCTACCTTTTATCGTAATATTATAATTACTTATATTATAATCCTTTTTTTCTGCTCCAACTGCACTTAATGTAGCTTTATATTTTTCATCTTTTGATCCACTATCAAGTACGTCTTGAGTTACATCATTATTTAAATTAATAAATAATGATGGTACATTAGATTGTATAATAGATACTGTCTCAGTCTCTCCTGTCTCTAATTTCACAGTAAAGCTCTCTGTTTTTGAGAAATCACCTGTTATCGTCTTATTTACTGAGTCTAAAATCCCATAAGAAGTATCTATAACATTTCCTGCGTATTTTATTACTACATTATTTATACTAACATTTTTTGACAAGAACAGATAATGTATACTATTTTTATAATATTCATTAATATTATTATTATTTTCATTTTTTATACTTACTTTAAATTTTTCATAATTTCCTTTTATGATTTTTATTTGTATTGCTTCTATTCTTTTACTTTTACCTATTGTTCCAGCAATTTCACCATTACTATTCCAGTCTGTCCAACCATAGTCTTGTACATGAACTCTATAAATGACTGAATATTCATCCAATCCTTGTAACTTTATTTTTATTGCTTCTATCCTTTTTGATTCTCCTATTGTTCCTGCTACTTCTCCATCTTTTTTCCAGTTCATCCAATCATAATCCTGAACATGTACTTGATATTTTATACTAGTATTTGGATATGTTTTCTTCAAAGATCCTAATTCTATTTTTAATGCTTCTATTCTTTTTGAAGCACCTGTTGTTCCTGATATTTCTCCATCTTTTTTTGAAAAATCTTCTTCCCAACCATAATCTTGAACGTGTGAATTATAAGCTATGTTGGCTGTAATTTCGTTTGCTTTTACATCAATAGATTTTATATTGTCCTTCTCTATTTGTTTTACAACTTCATTTTCATTCACAATTTCTGTATTCTCACTAATTTCATTACTATTATTGGTTGTATTTTCTTTTGTCGTATTTTCTATGATATTTTCATTTTTACTAGTATTCTCATGTTTATTATTGTCATCATCGGTTTGAATACTATTATTATTTTCCTCTTTTTCATTTACAGTATTATCTATATTAGTTGTTCCAGTACCCACCTCATTATTTGTCTCATTTGTAGCTAATGCAATTGTTGGAATTAAAGTGTTTAAAACAATAATTAAGATAATAATTATAGTAATTACTTTTTTTAATTTCATATTTCATTCCCCTTTTTTATTATTCATTTATATTTTATCATTATATTCTTTTTTACACAATCTTTTAATATAAAAAAATAAAATATCTTTAATACAGATAATATTTTTCGTTCTATATTAAAGATATTTTACATATTATATATATTTATACATATATACTGCTAGTTTGCCAAGGTGCAACCTATGGCATGTCATAAATACTAAAAAGATTAATCTTATTTTCAATCTATCACCCTTTGATAGTTTCCAATATTTTGCCCTTTTATAATTTTTGAAATGTTTTTCTATCCAATCAAAAATCATATCATATTTTTCGCTTATTTCTTTATATGATAAATCTTTACTCAACCATTGCAAAAATTGTATAGAAAGAAGAACAAAATATATTTGTATTAAATCATAATTTTCCTTATTTATACAATCTTTTTCTTTTAATACATTATAGTGTGTATTTAGTAATTCTATTATATCAATTTTCTTTATCTTGTTATTTATTGTATTTGTAACACTTTTACCATTGAAATACCAATTATACCCCATGTAATCTATTATTTTCACATCATTTGCTAACGTGTTTGCCTGTAAATTGAAATAAACATCCTCACCTATTGGAGTTTTCAAAAATTTAATGTCATTATCTTTTAAAAATTTTGTTTTATATAATCTTGCCCAAGGTGCAATTGATACATATCTTGTCCACGGATATCTTTCATCTAAACTTACTTTAAATAAAATCTCTTTATTATCATTAACTCTTTTATATCCAGACAAAACCATATCACAACTATTATTTTTTAATTGTTCTACGTGTTTTGCTATATAGTCTTTGTCTATATAATCGTCATTATCTATAAACATTATATACTCACCAGTCGCTTTTTCTAAAGCATTATTTCTTGCCATTCCAATTCCTTGGTTTTCTTGTATTATTGGAAAAAACATATCCGGATATTTTTCTTTATATTCATCTATAATATCTTGTGAGTTATCTTTTGATCCATCATTTACTGGTATTATTTCAAGATTTCTATATTTATTTTCTAATATACTATCAAAGCATCTATGTAAGTATTGTTCAGCATTATATACTGGTATAATTATTGAAATTTTTGGTTCGTTCATTGTTTATTATACTAGATAACCTAGTATATCCTCCTTTATTTATTTTTTGATTTTAGTTTTTTGGCACGCATTTTCATACATGTTGGTATTAATGAATTAATTATTTTATATCTTAGCCTCGGAAAAGGTTTTGTTAAAATATTAAAAATATTCCAACATATAAAATATAATTTCCAACCATCCTCGTAGTTTTGCCCTTTCCACGGTGTTTTATCTAAATATTTTATATAATCGTCTTTGTATTTATGTGTATTTCCTCTTCTCCATGGTCTTTCTTCTCCAAGATAATGAATTATTATTGGATTTTCTCTTGCTTTATCAAAAGATTCTTTTCCAATATATTCAACTGGTTTCATTAATTTTTCTAAAAATTTATACGGATATTGATAAAATATATTATAAAAATTGTATTCAGGAGATACTGTATAAATTTTTCCAGCTAAAGCTCCATTTATTGCATCCTGATCATTTGCAAATAATTTGCCATTATGTTCTTTATAAAAATCAAGTATTGCCTTTCCTGTTTTTTCCTCTCTCCATTTTTTTAAATTTATTAGCAATACTCCTGCATTATAATAAGGAAAATATTCTAACCCCAGATTTATCTTTCTTTTTCTATCAACAGTCGGTTCTATACTTGCTGCCAAAATATAATTTTCTAAATTTGTATCCCAAAACTCTTTTAATTCTCCTCTAACAATTGTATCACCATCTAAGTATAAAATCTTGTCTACATCTTCTGGTAAGAATTTATCTAATATAAGTCTTGCGAGTACAATAGAATTCCATCCTGTTGTATCAAACTCAAAATCAAAATATTCTTTTATATTTCCCAGTTCTTTAATTTCAATATTCCTATTATATTTCTTGACAAATTTTTCTAATTCTTTTTTATTTTCTTCTGATATTCCATTCGAAATTAAGTAAAAATTTATGTCGTCAACATCTTTATTGTTTTCACAGATAGAACAGATTCCTCCTGCAACTTGTGGTACAAATTTATCATTTAAGGTATATAAAATATTCATTTTTTAATATAACTCCTTTTTTTATTGCTAATAATAGTCATTGATACTATATAAAATGTTACAAAATATATAATCATTACAACTGTATATGATATAATGGCTCCTTTAAACTCGAACAATTTAACTAATATGTTGCATAGTATCAGTTCTATTATTGATATTATAGAATAAATTACAAATTGAATTTTTGTGTATCTCATTGTTACTAATATTGGTGATATAATTCCCGCCATAGTATAGAATGTAGCTCCAACTAATATTGCTGTTAAGGCAATTTTATAATTTTCTAAATTAATTCCATATATAATTCCTAAAACTTGTGTTCCAAATAAATAACCTGCTATAATACTTAATGTTCCAAATAAAAATATAACTAAAATTATTTTATATGTAACTTTTTCTAATTCCTTATATTTGTTTGTTTGATAAAGTTTAAATATAGTATTTAAATATGGATGTATTAAAAATTGTGCAAGCAATGACATAACAGTTGCAGGCATAATTATTATTCCAAAAATTGCCTGTATTTCTTCTGTTAATACGCTATCTATTGCATATTTAGGTGCATTTGTTATATATAATCCTAAAAAAGAAATTGCAAATGTAAAGAAACCATTTTTAAATATACTTAATATATTTTTACATTTTACTTTATTTTCTTTTTCTATAAGTATTTTAGTTTTTCTTATATCATAAAGTAGTATCACAGCTATAAATACAACTATTATTGATAAACAAGAAATTATTAGATTTTTAGTTGATAAATCAATAATAACAAATACTATGATACTTATTATAGCCTTCATAAATGTTGATTTTCCTGCTTTTTCAAGCAATTCATTTTTTTGCATAATTCCATATAGCACATCACTAAAGGCTTCTAATGCCTTATACATAGTTAAAATAATAAATATACTTGATTTATATACATCATATTGATTAATAATTACAAAAAATATAACTATTACAATCATAATTATACACGATATTATTCTATTTGCAATGTAATCTTTATCTGTTATCTCTTTACTTGCTTCTGTTACTTGGTAAATACGCCCTGCATAAATTCCTATTATATATAAAATGCATGCTGTAGAAAAAGCAAGCGTAAATATTCCTGCATTTTCTAATCCATTAACTCTTGTTATTATAATCATAAAAAACAATGAATTAAAAGCATTAAATGTTGTTCCTATAATATTCCATATAAAATTTTTTCTAAATCCTTTATCTTTTTCTATAACTTCGTCCATTTTCTCTCCTGTTTGGCACAATCTTTTGTCATCTAGCTATTTGTTTTTACAGCATTTTTGTAAAAGTGCATAACTATTTTTGCAATTGGCTTCGGCCATAATTTTTTTAGCATTTCATAATCTTCTTCTAATCTAATATTATTTTCTATTAAATTTGATGTTTCAGATTCTTCGTGTATTCTATGTTTCATTAATGGTTTATTTATATATAAAAATCTATAATTCATTTTAGAATATTCAAGCCATGTATCCCAGTCTAAATCACACTTAAGTTCTACCTTATATGGTGTTTTTCCTAAAATTTTAGTATTTACTGTTACGCATGGACAACAAATTGCTGATCCAAATCTTAAAGCAAATCTTTTAGCCCACATTTTATCGCCATGTTTTATTAGTGGCTTTTGTAATATCTTTTTTATTTTCAAATTATTCGTCAAAGGTATTACTTTTCCATTTTTTATTTCTTCATAATTTCCAAATGCAATAACAAAATCTTTACCATTATTAAGTTCTTTTACTATCTCTTTCAAATAATTTTCATTATATATATCATCTTGATGCGCCACAGTAACGTAATCTGTAGTAGTTTTACTTACTCCAAAATTCCAGTCTTGTCCTATTCCACTCTCTCCCTCATTTATATATAATGGTATATTATATTTTTGTGCCATATTTTTTATATAATCATTTGGTGTTGATGTACACATTATTATATTGCTTTTTACTATTTGTTTTTCTAAAGATTCTATACATTCTTCCAAATATTTTGATTCTTTATATGCACATATAACAAATGTATGATTTTTAAACTCTTCCATTTTTATTCCTCTTCACTATTATTTTTTTCCTCAATTTTTTCTTTTAATATTCCTAATTCTTGAGTTAATTTTACAATCATTTTATTTTGCTTTGTTATTACAACACTAATATGTATTATGTATGCACCTAATATAATAATTGCAAATAACAACATTAAAGATGGTGGATAATACACATTAAATTTATTAGCTATTATAGTTATTAACCTTGGGAAAAGTGATACTATTAAGATTACTACACTTGCAATAACCCACAATATTGAATATTTTTCTTCCAACTTGTTCTTTCTTACTAAATGCATTACAAATAATATAAATATTATTGAAAATAATATTGCAAATTTATATATCATTTTTTACCTCCTAATCTTTTATTCCCATTAATAAAATATATAATATAACTTTAAACATATAAATCATACTTTGTAATGGAGATATTGAAGATACTCCTGTTTCTCTTTGCTTCATTTCTACAGGTATCTCTTTTATTTTATATCCTTTTTTTATCATATGCATATTTGTACAAGGCTCTGGATAGTCATATGGATAACTATTAGCAAATTCCTCTATTATATTTCTGTTTACGGCTCTATATCCAGAAGTTGTATCATGAATTTTTACACCAGTCATTAATTTTGTTGTAAATGATATCATATTGATTCCTATCATTCTAAAGAATTTTTGTTTATAGTTTGTTTTTTCTATAAATCTTGAGCCGATTACAATATCATTGCCTTTTGATACTTCTTTTATTAATTTTTTTATATATTTGGGGTCATGTTGTCCATCTCCATCAAGTTGAATAGCAATATCATAACCATATTTTTTAGCATATAAATAACCTGTCTGAACGGCTCCTCCTATGCCTAAATTATTTGGTGCATCAATAACTCTTGCTTTTGTTTTCTTTGCTTCATTATATGTGCTATCTTTTGAGCCATCATTTACAACTAGCACATCACAATTTTTTATATTTTGTGCATATACACTGTTTACAACTCTTTTTATTGATTCTTTCTCATTATATGCAGGTATTATAACTAAAGTTTTTGTATCATTTTTATTAGTTTTTAATTCTTTTTTCTTATTAATATTCTTTTTATCATTTATAAAAGATGCTCCCAATGCTATAACAGATATATATTCTGTCATAAAACAAGGGTAAAAATATCTTTGATCTTGTGAAGATATTAAAAATACATATGTTCCTATATTTAATAACATTGGTAACAATATTACTAAATACATTTTTTTCTTTTCTTTGCAGCATATCACCACTACGCATATTAATGATATTAATATCGCTGTTGCTGGTCTATAATTAAATTCATATAAAAATTTATTTCTCATTGTTTTATCTATATAGTTAATTAACTTTTCATTTCCGTATTCCCATATAGGACAATTATCATATCTTCCATCACTCATTTCAGATACCCAGCTATTACTTAAAACCACACTATGCATTCCATATTGTTCTGGAATTGACCACCATATAGAATTTACAGACAAAAAGTGTTTTATAATAGTTTGCGGTTTTTGTTTGGTATATTTGATAAATATTTCATCAAGTCTTTCTTTATTCTCTTTATTATTTAATACTTTTGAATGATACTCCTTGCTAAATAATATTGGTGTTCCATTATAAGGTGAATAGCTTTCTCTCCACAAGTCAACATCCATAATAGTATTTAAAAATTCCTTTTCTTCTTGTTCTAAATTTATATCTTCATTTAATAAACCTCCCATACAATATACCTCTGTTGATGTCAAAACTCCTGGATTATATTCTATCTCTTCTCTTACAACATTAACACACCAAGATGGAATTGTCATTACAATAAAAATACTTATAAATGAAACAACAAATTTTAAAGTATCTTTTAATTTTCTTACCTTAAATATATTTAAAGCTACTGCTATCACAAACATTATAAAACCTATTGGAACACCATTATGTCTAAATTTCATTATAGTGACACATGCTAATGAATATATTATAATTTGACTAGTTGTATATCGATACTCTTTTTTTATTCCAAAATATAGTAACCCTAAAAGAATTAAAAAAGAATATGAATATATTATATCTTTCCATATCGTTATTGAATACATAAAATTAAGAGGCATTATTGCAATAATACAAGTTACTATTATTTGCAATATTGCATTTTTTTTACTATTGTTAATTTTTCTTAATAGCTTACATACATATGTCCAGCTTAAAGCAAATATTATAATTTGTATCAATGCTGGAATCCATATTCCACCTAATTGAGTTAATGTTCCAATGAAAAATGTATGTAATATTGGGTGTGCATTAAAATATTTGTTATTTTCAGCTTGACTTATTTGATCTACATTATCTGATGTTAATATTCCAGGGAAAAATGACAATAATGCTCCCACTAATATAATAAATAATATTAAAAATATAGCTATATCCGCTTTTTCTATTTTTATCTTTTTTTTCGATTTTTCTTGATTCATAGTTTTCCTCTCCACCATATTATTTTTTTATGTTTCTCTCAAAGAACTCTTTATACTTTTCTCCTTGGTTTTTCCAATCCCATTTTTGTATTTGCTTCAAATTTTCATCTGATAACATTTTTAATTTTTGTTTATTTGATATCAAATTAATAATTTTCTTTTTCAATTCTTCTTTTGTTCGTTCTATTATGAATTCTTTTTGCTTTTCTCCAAAGACCTCTGGAACAATTCCAACATCTGTCGAAATAACTGGAATTCCACAAGCCATTGCCTCTATTACTGTATCTGGTGATCCTTCTGTTCTAGAAGCACATATATATATATCAATTTTATTATAATATTGTGGCATTTCATTATGTGGAATAAACTTTATATTTCTATCTGCAACTGCAAGTTCAATTTTATATCCTTCTTCTTTTAACTCTTTTATTGCTGGATTTATAATTTTATTAAGACCTTTTAAGTCATCTCCAGCCTCATCAGCAAATTTGCTATTTCCTGTCCATCCAATCCTAATTGTATCATTATCTTTCAATTCTTTAAATTTATTCAGATCTTCCATTTTGAATAAATCTAAGTCTACTCCATCACTTATAACCATATTGGGCTTTTTGTCATATTTTTCGTCATATATTCTCTTTAATTTTTCTGAAGAAACTATATAATCTTTTACATTATTTAATATAAATTCTGTTCTTTCTTCTTCACTATTAATAAATAAATGATCATATACACCAGTAGTTATATTTCTACTCCTTACAAATTCCTGTAAAAATTCTTCAAATTCATATCCTAGATCTTCTATATATTCTCTTGACGTTTCACTATATAACCATGATATAGCTCCTCTCCACATAAAATATGTTAAATCATAATCAGTAGTCAATATAAATACTTTTACTATATTTTCATTAAATATATCTATTGGAATTATATCTATATCATAATAGTCTGTTAAATTTTTCTTTATCTCCAAAGCATTATTATAATAAGCCCATCCTTCAACATCCACTATTATAGCAATCTTAGGTTTACTATCTTTAGCCATAAATTTCTTATCTCCTTTTCAAAATATTTGTTATCTTTTGAACTAATTTATAGCTTCTTGAATATATAATACTATCTATTTTATCTTGTAATTCATTTCTTTTTAGTTCTAATTCATTAATTCTTTTTCTATTTTCTTCTCTTTCTTGTTTATACTTTTGTTTTAAAATATTATTTTCTATTTCTAATTCTCTATTCAAGATTTCAAGTTTTCTCTTCTCTTCCATATACCTCACTCTTCATCCTTTTTCCAAGAATTATACAATTCCAAAATTTTTTCTTTATTTTCTAAAACTTCTTGTATTTTTTGTTTAATTTCTTGTATATTTTCTTCATCTGATACTTTTATATATTTTTCTAATTCGCTACCTTCGAAAAATTTAACTCCTCTTCCTATTATGCACACAACTCCTAGTTCAAAACTTTGCAAAGGTATTAAAGAATCATTATCAATTAAATTTATACATAAATTAACATCATTGTTTGCAATTCTATAATATAATTCTTCTTGAGATAAAGCCTTTGAATCTCCTATTAAATTTATATTAAATCTTCTTGCTGTTGTTGCAATTTCATAATTTATAGGATTAAAATCTAGTTTAATATTTTCTAATAATGATACCGCACTTAGTTGACTAAATATATTATTAGAAGAATCATGGTCTGTTACGTACATTCCTATTTTAGTAAATGAACTTTTTTCATCTTTTTTATATTTTCTTTTATCTTCAATTTCAATTTTTCTTGTTAAAAATTCAGTCTTATATCCCTTTTCTTTATAGTATTCACATAACTGCTTATTAAAAAATAATAATTTATCTATTTTTCTTTTTGCATATAAAACTATTATTTCATCTCTTGATTGCCATACATTTTTATTAGCACTTCTTTCATTTCCTCCATGAATTAGTACCTCTATCTCTATATTTCTTTTTATCATTTTTAAATTTGAAATTAATTTATCCCATCCATCTGAATACGAATTAAATATTACTTTTTCTTTACCAGACTTGTATATTGCATTTGCAATCATATTTGCTTCTTTTTCCGTATGTTGTTCTCTTAAATATAAAATATTATTGTCAAATAATGTATTAATATATTGATTTTCTATAGCTTTATCTGGATTACATATTACTAAGTAATTCTCTTTTTTAAGTTCTAATTCTTTTGTTATATTTTTAACTCTTTTATTCCTATTAATGTGTATTGAATACCACATTCTCCAGTAATTATAAATACCTTTAATTTTACTCTTTATCCCTTGCCTTAAGTTACCTAATCCATCTATAAAGTTATTTACTATTCTTCCTAAATCTGGTCCTAACTTTCTATATATGCCTATTGTTCTTCTTTCTCCACGACTTGTCCATGTTGCATTAAATAGATGTATCATACATGTATTCTCTGTAAACTCTTTTTCTGCATAGTTATAACTTAATGGAAAGAAATAATCTCTTGGATAAACATATACACTATTATCAAATATTTCTATTCCATTATTATCTATGTAACTATCATATTTTCTTATTGTTTTTGTTATAATTACAGGATTGGCATAATTATACATAATTTCCGGATTAAACTCGTCTAATTTATTATAATAATCTAATATTTCCTTTATATGTTTATTATGTTTTTCTTTTACAGATATAAAAGCTGTTCCAAAAAATCCACTATCCTCATATCCTAAAACCATATCTTTATCCACAATGTGATCTATGTTTTTTAGTACCTTTACATCTGTGTCGAAATAAATTCCTCCTTCATTATATAAAGCATATATTCTAGCATAGTCACTTACAAATGCCCATTTTTTATTTTCATATGCTTGCTTTACAAAAGGGCATACATTAATATCAAAATTATTTTCATTCCATTCTATTATTTTATAATCAGGTAATTGCTCTTTCCATGTTTTTATACATTGTTCAACACTTCTAGGAAGTTTTTTTCCTCCAAACCAACAATAATGTATTTTCTTTTCCATATTTACCTCCAGATTTTTCTTATACTATTAAGGCTTTCTCTAATTCTTAATAATTTTTTTATTTCTGAATACTGTGAATTTTGTAAATATTTTAATATTTCTTTTACTACTTGCTTTTGTCTTTCAGAATAATGATTTTCAATTGTATCTATCATATTGCTATTTACTATATAATCAATAACTTGTTTATTATTATTTGCCAATTCTTGCACATTTTTTAGAAAAGATTTTTTATTTTCTTTAAAATCTTGTGTTAACATATCTAACATTCTATCTAAAACAAACTCATTTATTACATATTTATATTTTTCTAAATTTTTATCTCTAAGCACTACTGATATATTTTCGCAAATTTTATAATATGCTGACATTAATGTATTAGTAGCAACAATTGATTTTTCTCTTTGTAAATAATAATATAATGGATATGGTACATATTTTATTTTATCTGTTTCTGATAAAATAAATGGTGTAACAGCTGTATCTTCATATTGTTTTCCTACTGGGAATACATAACCATTATATAAATCTTTTTTTATTATTTTATTACAAGAAGAACCAGAAATTGCTCCATTCATCAATGCTACTTTTGTGTTTTCTTTCCAGTCTGATTTTGCTCTTGAAACATAATTTAACTTTTTATCTTTTTCAAAAACTACATAAACATCATATATTATAATATCATAATCATTTACATATCTTCTAGCAATTTTGTAAAAATCATCACTTATATAATCATCTGAGTCTACAACACTAATAAATTTTCCTCTTGATAGTTCTATTCCTACATTTTTTGTATCTGCTAACCCCTTATTCTCTTTTTCAGTATATCTAAAATTTTCTTTATATTCTTCTGGTAATTTTTTCATAAATTCCATTATTTTTTCTTTTGATTTGTCTGTTGAACCATCATTTACAAAAATAACTTCGCAATCTTTGTCTATTGCCTTCATTATTGAATCCATACTTTTTTCTATATATTTTTCTGTATTATACACAGGTACTATTATTGAAAATAGAAAGTCTTTATTTTCCAATGTAAAAATCCTCCTTAGTTTTTAATATTACTATAATTCTTCTGCAAAACCTTTTTCTAATTTTTTAAATATAAAATATCCAGCTCCAACTAATATAACACCCATAATAAATGCTATTAACAATCCATGAAAATCTGGTGCTACTTTGTTATAAAATATATTTCTATAACCATCAATCAAATATGACATTGGATTAATTTTCACAATCCATTGTAAATTTGCAGGTACAGAATCTACTGCATAAACTATTGGTGTTGCGTAAAATAATAATTGCATTAAAATACCTAATATATGCAACAAATCTCTAAAATAAACTGTTAAACTAGATACTATAAATGCTACGCCTATTGACACCACAAATTGAATTGCCACTATTACAAAATACCATAAAATATTAAAAGATAATCCTATTCCACCAAAAATAACAAATCCTAAAATTATTATTGTTGATATTAAAAAGTTAACTCCTTCACTTGTCACTAATGATATTGGTAATATTTCTCTTGGAAAGTATACTTTTTTTATAATATTTCCGTTGTCTACCATTATTGCTGCGCCTCTTAAAACAACAGAAGAAAAGTATTGCCATGGCACTAATCCACAACATAGATAAACAGCATAATTTTCAATATTACTTTTTAATATTACTTGAAATACAAATGCATAAACAAAAATTTGTAAAAGTGGATTTACAAATGACCATAATATCCCAAGAAACGAATGCTTATATTTTCCTCCTATATCTTTAGTTATATTGGTTTTTAACAGTTCCCTATAATTGTATAAATCCTTAAATATTTTCATTACAATGTCTCCTTTATATATTCTTCTATTACTTCATCTGGTTTTCCATCCATTTTTATTACACCATTGCTTAGCCAAACTGCTCTACTGCAAAACTCTTTAACTGTATCCATACTATGTGTTACAAATACCATAGTTTTTCCTTGTTCTTTTAATTCCTTCATTTTTGCTATACATTTTTCTTGAAAATGTTGATCTCCAACAGCTAAAATCTCGTCAACTAATAAAATTTCTGCATCTACATTTATGGCAACAGCAAATGCTAATCTCATATACATTCCTGATGAATATGTTCTAACCGGATTATCTATGTAATCTCCTAATTCAGAAAATTCGATTATTTGTTCTAGTCTTTCATCTATTTCTTTTCTTGTTAAACCAAAAATTGAAGCATTAAAATAAATATTTTCCCTTCCTGAAAAATCCGGATGAAATCCTGCCCCTAATTCTAATAAAGAAGTTAATTTTCCATTAGTAACAATTTTTCCTTTGTTTGGATATATTATTTTAGTCATTAATTTTAATAAGGTTGATTTACCACTACCATTAACACCTATTAATGCAACAGCTTCACCCTTTTTTATTGTCAAACTAACATCTTTTAAGACTTCTCTTTTTTCTCTTTTATTTCGATTCCAAAATAACATTTTTTCTTTTAAACTATTTGCTTTATCTAGATAAATATTAAAAGTTTTATACACATGACTTACAACTATTTTATCTTCTTCTATATTTTCCTTTGCCATTTTTCTACACCTTTCCTATTCTTCTATATAATTTTTAAACTTCTTTTTTGTAGCTATTGCTCCTGGAATATATAAAATAGCTATAGCTAATTTATTTATACTCCCTTTTACATTTTTCAGAATTTTCTTTTGTTTTGTTAATATTGAAAATAATATATAATGTTTGTATATATACATTCTTTTATTTAATTTAATTCCTTTTAAATTTTGTTCAAACATTTCTTTAAAATATTCAAAATATCCATATGGATATTTTATAAACATATCATTTAAGTTTTTTGAATATCCATCTTCTCTATATTCGCAAACCATAATTTCTTTATTAAAACATTTAACATTATATTTTAAATCCATTTTATGATATAGCCTTGCTTCTGTAATAAATTTTTCTTTATTTTCTAATTCATATTTATATTTTTTTCTAATGTTTGAATTAAAAACTAATGCTTTTTCTCCTATTGTCCCTTCTTTAAAATATAAATCAAACATTTTGCTTTCATATTCATTTTCTGGAAATTTATTTCCCATATTATTTCCGTTTTGATCATATTTTAAAAATACTAATGCATATATATTTTCTAAGTTTTTATCTTTTTCTATAGCCTCTTCTATTGTTTCAAATGCATTATTAGAAAAATAATCATCAGAATCACATTCAATTATAAAATCACCATTGCATTTTTGCACTAGTTTATTTAATGCTTGCATTTTTCCAGAGTTTTCTTGATAAAAATACTTTATTTCTAATTTTTTATCTGATATGAACCTCTCTACCATTAATTTAGTTTCATCTTTTGAACCATCATCCATAATAAGCCATTCTACTTGTAACTTACAATTTGTGCAATTTTCTAAAATGCTTTTATATAGATTTTTTAATAAATTAGCTCTATTATATGTTGGCGTCAATATCGAAATTTTCATTTCTCATTCCTTCCGAATTTTACAATATTTTATTTTCTTTCTATTATTTCCGTTATTTTATCTATTATTTCTTCATTTTTATATTGATAATCAATATATTTTTTTCCTATTTGTTTTCCTTTATCTTCTAGGTATTTAAATGCTTCTTCTATTCCTTTTTCATCATTACTTACTATATAACTATATTCTTTATAATCTTTTAATGCTTCTCTTGCAGCCGTATCAGTGATTATTACATATTTTCGCAATATTTTAGCTTCATCAATCACTATTCCGTAACCCTCAAAATATGAAAATAGTCCAAATACATCTGCATTTTTTATATATGGATATGGATTTTTCTTAGCTCCTAGTAAAGTGATTTTTTCTTCTACATTTAAATCTTCAATCTGTTTTTGTAATCTTTCCTTTAGTGGTCCATCACCTATAACATATATATGTATTTTTGAATTTTCATTTATCAATTTTGCACTTACTTTAATTAATCTGTCTATTGCCTTTTGTTCAACTAATCTTGAAACTTGTACAACATTTATTTCATCTTCTTTATATGTTTTTTTATACTCACTTAGTTCTACTGATAAATTTAAAATTCTTTCTGAACTTACATAGTTTTTTATAATATTTTTTCTTGATTTAATATTTTCTTTGTAAAAAGAATTAAATGCTTTTTCATTATCTTCACTAACAAATATTATATCATTATATTTTTGATAAGCCTTTTCATCCATTATTTTTTTTATTTTTGCTTTTATTCCATTACCAAAAACTTTTTGCATATCATTATGAACCCATGCAATTTTCTTAGTTTTAAATTTACTGTTTACACTAAATATTCTTGTTATAGCTCCCTCTAAAAAAGAAATTTGAGCAATATACTCCTCTTTATCCACATATTTTTTGAATATCTTTTTTTTGTTAATTAATACTTTTAGTGAAGCTAGAATTTTTTCTAAAAATGTCAATTCTGTATATTTTTTACTATATAAAGTTTTCAATTTTATTTTTTTATTTAATTCTGTTTCTAACTCCCCATTACTATATAACATAAAGATAGTAATGTCAAATCTTTCTGACATTTTATTTGCTAAATCGACTAATACTCTTTCTGCTCCACCTAATGTTAAACTTGTTATTCCAAATATTATCTTTTTCACTTTTTTACCTTTCAAATAAATTTTTCTATATTTACTATACTGAAAACACATGAATAGCACTTAAATGTAAAATAATTAATTGTTCTCATATATAAATTTTTAATGTTTTTTTCTTTTAAAAATCTATTTTCTTTCCATTTTGGGAATTTTGTATTTAAATTTTCCCATACTTCTTTCAATAACCTTTTTTTTACATTTTTATCTCTAATTTTGCACATTCTTGTAAAAGATCTGCATAACACATATCTTGCATATGTATATTCTATTTCTTCTTTATAGTCCTCATATATATTTTTTTCTCGATAATATTTTATAACATTATCTAAAACTTCAAATATCTCTGCATTTCTTGCATTCTGATTATTTATTATCGAATTATCTCTCTGAACATAATGTATAAATGGTTTACTTATATATGAAATTTTATTTAGATATGGAATCAATTTATAAGTAAATTCTACATCTTCATATCTTAATCCTTTCGGAAAATATAAATTGTTTTTTAAAATAATTTCTTTTTTTATTAATTTATTCCATGCAACAACTCTTACATTTTTAAACATCTCTTTTAAATCTGTATATTCTTTATATCTGTCTATTTTATTTTTATTAGGATATTCCCATATAAAATCACATTCAACATAGTCACTATTTTCTTTTTTAGCCTTATCATACATCTCTTCATAAGCATTTTCGTCTATATAATCATCAGAATCAATAAATGCTATATATTCACCCTCTGCATATGGAATTCCATAATTTCGTGCATCTGATAACCCACCATTTTCTTTTTCTAAATACAATATTTTATTTTTATACATCTGTGCATATTCTTTAGCTATTTCTCCTGATTTATCTTTTGAGCCATCATTTACTAAAATTATTTGAATTTCTTGTAATGTTTGATTAACCAATGAATTCAAGCACTTTTTTATGTACTTTTCTACATTATATATTGGTACAATTACACTTACTTTATACATTTTTTTCTCCTTATTATCTAATTTTCAAATAAAGTTCTATGTTTATACTTAACACTATTCTCTTAAATAATTGTTTCGCATTTCTTATTTTTATATTTTTAGTAATCTTTCTATTTCTTATTTCTTTTATATATTTTTTCTTTTCTTCTCCTTCTAAATTATTAATTGCTAATAATATCGAATTTGTATAATAAATTTTTATATTCTCTTTTGATTTCTTACTAAGATTATATTCATTTATTTTTTCTATCATATTGTCATAATGTTTTAATAAATCTATATTTCTTTTATATGCATTTTTTTCATTTCCTCTTGTTATACTATTTTGAGTTTGTACATAATAATATCCTTCTACATCAGTTGAAGCAACTTTTTTAGCTTTTAATATTATTAACGATGTTAAGCCAAAATCTTCGTGATATAACCCTTTTGAATATTCAAATTTATTACTAATAAAAAATTCTCTTTTATATAAATACGCCCATGCAACATCAGTCATTTTATCATTACAATATAAAATATTATAAGCCTCTTCTCCACTTTTATTATTAAATATAGGGCTATCGTTTTTTTCTAGTTCTTTACATTTTTCATCTACTTTTATTATCTTAAATTTGACTAAGTCATATCCTTGGTTCATATATTCCTTTAACTCTTTATATAATTTAATATTTACATAGTCATCAGAATCTACAAATGATATATATTTTCCTTGTGCTTTTTTTACTCCATAATTCCTTGCATCTGATAATCCACCATTTTCTTTTTCATAATATCGAATTTTTGAATTATATTTTTCAGCATACTCTTTAGCTATATTTCCAGAATCATCTGTTGACCCATCATTAACAAGTATTATTTCTATATTTTCTTCTGTTTGATTAATTAGAGATTCTATACATCTTCTTATCTCTTTTTCAACATTATAAATTGGAACAATTACACTTACTTCTATCATTTTGCTTCTCCTATCCTATTATTTTTTCTAATTTTTCTTTAATTTCTTTGTTGTATTCTTCAGGATTAAATTGCTTTTTTATTTCATATCCATTCAAAATAAATTCTTTCATTTTTTCATATAATTGTTCTGTGTTCTTCTCTATTACAAATCCATACTTTCCTTTTATGTTGTCACTTCCTGAAACATTAGTTGTGATTATTGGTTTATTTAATACCATTGCTTCTGTAAATACAACTGGATATCCTTCATAATCTGAAGAAAGTAATATACAATCTGCAACTTTAAAATATGGATAAGGATTTTCTTTTTTTCCTAAAAATATAATATGTTTTTCTAACTTGTAATTTTTAATCATTTTCTTATATTCTTCATTATTCTTACCATCACCTACAAAAATAATTTTAAATTTCAAACCTTCTTTTTTTAATTTATTACAAGCCTCAATTATTCTACTTAATTTTTTTTGTTCTTCATCATGTCTACCAACATTTAAAAATATCGTGTTATTTTTATTTATTTCTTCTTTTACTGACTCTTGTGATTTTTTTATAATATTTTTATAATCTATTATGTTGTTTATTGCATATACATTTTTCATCTCTGGAAATACTTTTTTAAATGTTTTTTTACCTTGCTCAGATACAAAAATAATATTCCTAAATTCTTTATATTTTTTTTCTTTAAAAAATTCTTTTACTTTTTCAATATCATTTTGATATTGTTCTACATAATCCATATGACACCATAACGCAGAATTTTTTGATGCTGTTCTAGCTACAAAACTTGCCGGCAATGAATAAGTTGCATATGCGGCAGAAAATTCAAATTTATTTTTGTATTTTATTATAAACATTATTTTTTTACATAAATTCTTTAATTTTCTAAAAAACACTATTTTGTTCTTGCTTGGTGTAAATTCTATTATTTTTATTCTTTTATTCAAATTTTTTAAAAAAATCCCTTGTTTCTTTTCTAAAACAAGAGTTATTTCATATTTATATTTATTTTCTTGCTTTAACTCTGATAAATAATTTATTAACGCTACCAAAGCTGTTTCTATTCCGCCCAACCCTAAATCATATGATGCAAATAAAATTTTTTTCATTTTTAATCTCCTGTATATTTTATTATAATAGATATTTTTTCAACTTCGTTTTTATCATATTTTTATAGTTATGTCAATATTTTATACTATTTATAAATGCAAAAATACCAATACATAAGTATTGGTATTTTATATCTAAATTATCCCTCTACTGGATAAACACTAACTTGTTTTTTGTCTCTACCTTTTCTTTCAAATTTAACATTTCCATCTACTAATGCATATAAAGTATCATCACTACCCTTACCAACATTAGTTCCTGGATGTACTTTTGTTCCTCTTTGTCTTACTAGGATATTTCCTGCTAAAACAAATTGTCCATCAGCTCTTTTTACACCAAGTCTTTTAGACTCACTCTCTCTACCATTATGAGAGCTACCTTGACCTTTCTTATGAGCCATGTTTCTCAACTCCTTTCGGTTTTGTTTTATTTATGTTCCCTTTATTAAAATCTATGTTTTAATTAAAAACTAAGCTTCTACTTTTTCAGTAGCTTTTGTTGTTTCTGCTTTTTTAGCTGTTGCTCTTTTAGCAGCTGTTTTGATTCCTGTAATTTCTACTTTTGTATATGGTTGTCTATGACCTTGTTTTCTTCTATAGTTCTTTTTAGCTTTCATTTTGAAAACAATGATCTTTTTTGCTTTACCATGAGAAACTACTTTTCCTTCTACTTTTATACCTTTTACATAAGGATTTCCTACTTGTACTTTTCCTTCTTCAGATACTAAGATTACTTTATCAAAAGTAACTTTTTTTCCTTCCTCTGCATCTAATTTTTCAAAAAATACAACATCTCCTTCTGCTACTTTGTATTGTTTTCCACAGCTTTCGATTATTGCGTACATTTAAAATGCACCTCCCTTATTTGTATACTCGCTAATCCTTAAATTTCAGGCAATTAACTTATTGTTAATATTTAGGTGCCTTGACTAAGCGGATTACAGTTCCTAATTTTACCATACTTCTACTTAGTTGTCAATTGTTTTTTCAAATTTTCAAGTGCCTTTTTTCGGTGACTTATTAGATTTTTTTCTTCTTTTGTTAATTCTGCCATTGTTTTTCCATTTTTTAGTTCAAATATTGGATCAAATCCAAATCCATTTTCTCCTCTTGGTTTTTTAGTTATTTTTCCTTCTATTTCTCCTTTTCCTACAATTATTTCTCCATTATCATAGTATGTTATTACACATCTTACTCTTGCTTTTCTGTCTTCTTCTTTTAAATCTTTCATTTTTTCTAATATAGCTGTATTCCTTTGTTCTGGAGTAGAATTTTCTCCTAAAAATCTTGCTGTATATATTCCTGGCCATCCATCAAAAATATCTATACATAACCCACTATCATCTGCGATGCATGGCATATTTGTTATTTTTGATATTTCTTTTGCTTTTTTTAATGAGTTTCCTTCAAATGTGTCTGCATCTTCTTCTATTTCTATATTGCACCCTACTTCTTTTAGACTAAGTAATTCATAATTATTTAAAATTTCTTTTATTTCTTTTAATTTTCCTTGATTATTAGTTGCAACTATAATTTTTTTCATTTTTTTCGATCTCCCTTTTTTATTTATATTTATCATAATATTAATGTTTTTTCAATGTATAATAGAATAAAATCTGACATTAATAACATTCCTATAATATAAAAAAGAAGTTCTAATTTGAACCTCTTGTATATTTTACTAATAATTTTTCTACTTCATCAGAAGTGGCTAATTTTAAAACTTCATCAGCCAATTTCTGGCATTCTTTAAAATCTAATTTTCTTATCAATTTTCTTACATTTAAAACTTTATTAGCATTCATTGAAAACTCATCTAATCCTAAGCCTATTAATAAAGGGATAAATGTTACATCCCCTGCCGCTTCTCCACACATTCCGCACAAGATGTGGTTTTTGTGAGCACCTTCAATTGCTTTTTTTATAAGTCGAATTACAGCTGGATGAAAATGTGTATATAAATTAGCAATTTTTTTATTTCCTCTTTCAACAGCTACTGTATATTGAATTAAATCATTTGTTCCAATACTAAAAAAGTCACATTCTTTTGCTAATTCATCCGCAATAAGTGCTGCTGCTGGTATTTCTATCATAATTCCAATTTTTATATTTTCATCAAATTTAATTTTCTTTTCTCTTAACTCTTCCTTTACTTCATTTATTATTTCTTTTGTTTTTCTTAACTCTTCTAATGATGAAATCATTGGTATCATAATAGCCACATTTCCAAAAGCACTTGCTTTTAAAATTGCCCTTAGTTGTACTTTAAATAAATTAATGTCATCTAAACAAATCCTAATTGCTCTATAACCTAAAAATGGATTATCCTCTTTTGACAATTTCATATATTTTAAATCTTTATCTCCACCTATATCTAATGTTCTAATAATTACTTCTTTATTCTTAAGTTTTAATACTACTTTTTTATATGCTTCAAATTGTTCATTTTCAGTTGGAAAATTTTCTGAGTTCATATAAAGAAATTCACTTCTAAACAATCCCACTCCTTCTGCTGTGTTTTGAATTACAATTTTAACATCATCTGGCATACCTATATTAGCTAAAACTTTAACTTCATGTCCATCTTTTGTTATTGAATCTTGATTTTTATAATTTTCTAATTCATTCTTTTCTTTTTTTATCTTTTCTTTTATCTCTTCAAAATTTTTATATTCTTTTTTAGAAGGATTCACAAAAATTTCACCTGTTTTTCCATTTATAGCAACAACATCATTTTGTTTTATATTTTGTGTTATTTTGTTAACTCCTACACTTGAAGGAATTTCATGAGTCCTTGCCATAATAGCCATATGAGAATTCATCCCACCTACTTCTGTAATAATTCCTTCTATATTTTTAAAATCTAATTTTGCAATATCAGATGTTGATAATTCTTTTGCAACTAAAATTGTATTTGAAGGTAATTTAGATAAATTTATTTCTTCTTTTCCTATTATTTTTGCTATTATTTTTTTCTTCATATCTTCTATATCCTTACTTCTTTCAGAAATATAGGGGTCATCTACTTTTTCAAATTCTTTTATTACTTCATTAAAACCAATTTCTGTTGCATAAGCTGCATTCCATTTTTCTTTTTCAATTATTTCAATTGTTTTTTGAATCAAATTTGGATCTTGTAATATTAAAAGATATGCTTGCATAATTTCTTTTTCTGTTCCAGATATTTTTTCTAATAAGTTTTCTATTTTTTTTTCAACCTCTTTAATCGCTTTATAAAACTTTTCTTTTTCTAATGTAACATCTTTTATTTTATTTTTTTCTAATTTAATCTTTTGACTTTTAAAAATAATTGCTTTTCCTAATCCTATACCATCAGAAATTCCTGTTCCTTTTAGCATATTTTATCCTTCTTTCTATAGAAATCTATATTAATCAAGATTTTCTTTAATAATGTTTTTTAAATTTTCTAATGCTTCTTTTTCATCTTCCCCATTACATATAATTTCTATTTCTGTTTTTGATTTTATTCCTGCTGCCATAAGCATTAATGGAGATTTAGCATTAATTTTTTTATCATTTACAAGAAAAGTTATATCACTTTTGTATGACATCGCTGTTTTTGCAATTTCTGTTGCAGGTCTTGCATGAAGCCCTGTTTTATTGTTTAACATCACATCTTCTTTTACCATATTTTTATATTTTCCTTTCTTATTTTTATTTATACAGTATTTTCCCAAACATTTTTCTTAAATATAGCCATAATTCCTGCTGCTATTACAGAACCTACTACAAGAGCTAAAGTATACCATCCTGGATTTCCTATTAATGGTAATACAAAAATTCCTCCATGTGGAGCCATTAAACTACAATTGAACGCCATTGATAAAGCTCCAGACACCGCAGAACCAATAACGCAAGCTGGCAACACACGAATTGGGTCAGCTGAAGCAAATGGAATAGCTCCCTCTGAAATAAAAGATAATCCCATAACATAATTTAGTAGTCCTGCTTGTCTTTCTTTTTTTGGTAATTTTTTAGGGAAAAATGTTGCAAGAATAGCTATTGCAAGAGGGGCTACCATCCCGCCAATCATAACTGCTGCCATTATTTCGTAATGACCTTCTGCTAACATTCCTGTTCCAAATGTATATGCTGCTTTATTAACTGGTCCTCCTAAATCTACAGACATCATGCCTGCTAGTATAGCTCCTAAAATAACTTTATTAACTCCACTCATAGAGAAAAGAAAATTATTTAAACCTGTATTTATAGATGCTACAAATGGATTTATTAAAAGCATAATAATTCCTATTAGTAATATTCCAGCCACTGGATAAATTAAAATTGTCCTAATTCCTTCTAAACTTTTTGGTATGAATTTAAATAATCTTTTTAAAAACTTAATTATAAATCCACCTAAAAAACCAGCAATTAAAGCTCCTAAAAATCCTGAACTAATTAGTACTTCTTCTGAATTCATAAGAGATGAAAAAGTTGTACCTGCTTTTGCTATTGCTCCACCTACAATTCCTACTGCTAATCCAGGTCTATCTCCAATACTCATAGCAATGTACCCAGATAAAATAATTAGCATAAAGTCAAAAGCTATTCCACCAATTGTTTTGAAAAATGCTGCTATTGGTGTGTTCATTCCAAAATTTGAAGGATTTATAGAATAATCATCTAATAGAAAAGCAATAGCTATTAATATTCCTCCACCTACTACAAATGGTAGCATATGTGTAACCCCATTCATCAAATGTCTATACACATTTCCACCTAAATTCTCTTCTTTTTCAGAATTTTCATTTTTATGATAAATTGGTATTTCCGAATTTTCTTTTAATGCTTTTTCTATTAATTTTTTTGGGTTATGAATTCCTTCTGATACGCCTACTTTAAGTACTTTTTTTCCATTAAATCTAGATAAATCTACATTAACATCAGCTGCTACAATGATAGCTTTTGCATTTTTTATTTCTTCCTCTGTTAATATATTTTGTGCTCCAGATTGTCCTTGTGTTTCAACTTTTATAAAATGACCTAATTCCTCTCCCATCTTTTCTAAAGCTTCAGCAGCCATGTAAGTATGAGCAATTCCTGTTGGACAAGCTGTAATTCCTAATAATTCATAATTTGACTTTTTCTCTTCTTTGTTGTGTGCCTTTTTTTCTGCATTGTCTATAATCTCTAAAAATTCCTCTTTTGATTTTGCTTTTATTAATTCTTTTCTAAAGTTCTCATCCATTAATAAACTAGACAAACGGCTTAACACTTCTAAATGTACATTATCTTCTGTATTTGGTGCTGCAATTAAAAATAATAACTTAACTGGCTTTCCATCTAATGAATTAAAATCTGTTCCTTCTGGTATTACCATTGCTGCAACTCCTGGCGAAGAAATACTATCTCCTTTCCCATGTGGAATTGCTATTTCTTCGCCTATTCCTGTTGTACCTTTTTCTTCTCTTTCTAAAACTAATTTTAAATAATCTTCTTTATTAGTAATATTTTGATTTTTAGACATCAATTCGACTGCTTTTTCTATTATTTCTTTTTTTGTAGAAGCTTTTACATTTAAATCTATAGCTTCTTTTTTTATTAAATCTGTAATTTTCATATTTAAGTTGCATTGATTTACTAATCAATACATTCTCCTTTCCTACTTACTTTGTGTCTTTTATATCATTATATATATTATATATTTTTTCTTTTTTTCCTAAAAACATAGATGCAGTAGTTGCTGTTGCCGCTGCTATTCCCATATCTAGTGCTTCTTCATATTTTGAAGATAATTTATATCCTGCTATAAAACCTGCTATCATAGAATCTCCTGCTCCTACTGTATTTATTCTTTCTTTTACTACACATGCTTTTCTTTTAAATACTTCTCCATTTTCACTTAAGAATATTGCACCTTCACTTCCCATTGATACTAGTACATTTTTTGCTCCTTTTATTTGTAGTTCTTTTGCAAGCTGAATTACTTGTTCTTTGTTTGTAATTTTTGTATTAAAAATTTCTTCTAATTCTTCTTGATTTGGTTTTATTAAAAAAGGCTTATATTCTAAAGTTTTTAATAAAAGATTACCTCTTGCATCAACAATTATTTTAACTTCATTTTTTTGTAATTCATGGCAAATTTTTTGATAAATATCTTCTTCAACTCCTTCAGCCACACTTCCTGACAAAACTAAAATATCACCTTTTTTTATTTGCCTTATTTTTTCATATAATAAATCAATATATCTAGAACTTATATATGGTCCTTTTCCATTAATAGCTGTTTCTTCTGACTCTGTTTCTATTTTTACATTAATTCTAGAAATACCTTCATTTACATTTACAAAATCCGTCTTTACCCCATATTTCTGTACCTTATTCTCAATTTCTGTTCCTGTAAAACCTCCAATAAATCCTAACGCTGTTGAATCTATGCCTAATTCTTTTAAAACAATAGACACATTAATTCCTTTACCTCCTGGAAAGATATATTCTTTTTCACTATGATTAATATTACTTAATTTAAAATTTTGTATTTCTATTATATAATCCAAAGCTGGATTAATTGTTAATGTGTAAATCATTTTTTCTCCTTTTTAGTTCTTTATTAAGAATATTTCCCAAAAATTAATAATAATATTCATATAAGTTTTTTAGTCTTTTATTTGTTTGATTTTTATATTTTTCAGTTTTGTATACTAAATGTTGGATAATGTATAAAAAAAATGCTGTTTTTTGTTTCTTTATGATATATTACTTTTTTGGGAGGTGTAAAAATGAAAGATTTAGAAACAAAAAATTTAAAAATCAGAAAGTTCAAGATGGATGATGTAGAAGATGTTTATAAAAATTTAGCTACTATACAAGAGCTAAAAAATTGTTCAGAATATCATATTCATAAAAACATATATGAAACTTCTGCTATGGTTTCATCTTTTATTAGAGAATATGAAACTGGTGAACTTGCTTTAGCAGTTGAAGAAAAATCAACTTCTACTGTAATTGCTTACATTAGATCTTTAGAAGTTTCTCTTCCAGATAAACGTTGTGATATAAAATTTGGAATTACTTTTTCTAAATTTAACACTAATCTTATTGAAGAAGCTCTAAACGCTGTCTTAGACTATCTATTTAATCAATTAGATTTTAACATTGTAATTTCAAAATTTTATGATAGCAATAAAAAATTAACTGAAACAAAATGTGAAATGTTGGAAAATGTCGGAATGAAAAAAGATGCTGTATTAAGAAATCGTAAAATTAATGAAAAAACAGGAAAATCCGAAAATTTAATTGTCTATTCCATTATGAAAAATGAAAAAACTTACCAATAATAATGGCAAGTTTTTTCATTTATATTTGTGTATCATTTATTATATTAATTAATTTATTAGATAAATTATATGTAAAATTCAACATATAAAAATATTTTTCTATTAGTTCTTTATCTAATATTTCTTTTTTTAGATTTTCTATTTCAAACATTGCTCCTGAATGAAATCTTAAATACAATTCATCATTTTTTATATAAATATCGTACTTCATTTTTGTTTTATCTTCAAATTTTATTAGTTCTTCCATAACATCTGATGTTAATAATTGCATTGCTATAATCTTGTTAGTTGTTTTCACATCAAAATATTTTTCAAACTCACTAGAGTCCATATTTAACTTATTTTTATCTAATAAAAATTTTCCATTTTGCATTATTCTTAATTCACTATTAATATTTTTATCCAGAATAATTTTAGCAAATAATCCATTAAATTCTATAATTTCCTCTTCTCTTTTTTCTCCATTTGCATCTTCATACTCTCTTTTTTCCTTGGTAAGTACTTCAGCCATTTGAATACTATATTTATTATTTATTTGAGCCTCAAAATAATCATCTGACGAATAACAATCATAATATTCATAACCTGCATTTTCATAAATATATTCAGGCATTGATTTATATGGGAAATACTCCAAATTATCGTAAAAATTATTTATAATCTTTTTTATTACTATATTTTTATATTGTGTATTTAATTCTTTATATTCTTTACTAAATCCTGATATTAGTGTTATTATAACATATATTACAGTATCTATTATAAAAATAAACATAATTGCAAACATACTAAAAAATACTGACTTTAAATTTGCACTAACTAAAAATAAAATTAATATATCTACTATTGCACATATTATTAGTGCTATTCTTTTCTGATTTTTGCTTTTCTTTTTAACACATTCATATAATTTATTTATTTCCTGCATATCTTCAGTTTTTAGTTCCTGATAAATTTCATCAAATGTTTTCATCATCTATTCCTCGATTTTTATATTTATATTTTCTCTTTTATAATCTTCTATTTCAAATAGTTGAGCATGTTCAAATCCAAATAAACTTGCAATTAAATTAGATGGCACAACATCTAGTTTAGTATTGTAATTTGTAACTTCTAAATTATATATTCTCCTTGCAGCTTGTAATTGACTCTCTATTTTAGTTAAATTTTTTTGTAAATTCAAATATTGCTCACTAGCTTTTAACTCTGGATAATTCTCTGCTACAGCTATAAGCTGATTCATTTTATTATTTAAAGTTTCAGCACTTTTTATATTTTTCGGCTGTTTCATATATGCTGATCTTAAATTTGCTATTTCTGTAAATATGCTTTTTTCATGTTTTGAATATCCTTTTACACATTCCACTAGATTTGGAATCAAATCAAATCTTTGATTTAAGTATATGTCTATACCTGATTTAGCTTGTCTTACATTATTTCTCGCCTTAACTAAATCATTATATAATTTTAATATAATTACTAATAAAACAGCTACTATAATTAATATTATCATATATTTCTCCTTTTCTATACATTTTCAATTATTACTTCATTTATAAAACCATCATCATCATATTCAAATGATACTTCATAATCAGTATATTTGTCTATATTTTGTTTTAAATTTTTAATCTCATCTACATTTTCTGTCTCTATTTCCATAAATTTTACTTTTATTTTATTTTCTTTTGTTTTATTGCTTGTAATTACAGTATCTAAAACTGATTTTACTCCTACTCCCATTTGAGTTCCATTATATATTTTTATTGGACCATTAAACTGACTTATCTCCATTTTCTTGTCCGTCCCATCTATTATATTTTTTGCTTCATTAAATATATTACTATTATTGTCTACTCCTTCTGTATTCATGCTATTTTCTTGTTTTTCTATTGTTTTATCAAACATGCTAAAAAATTTATCAATAATACCTTCTTCAGTTTTTGCTGTTTTATTAAAGATATTTAATATACTACTTCCTGTAAAGACTCCAATCACTATTAGTAATATTACAACAATAAGTACTCCAATTACTATGGTTCTTACTGTTTTTTCTTTATTATTAGTTTTTTCTATTGGTTGGTCTTCAATTATAGGATTTGAATTTGAATCATTTTTTGTTTCTGATTCATTTATTAATTCATCAACACTTATATTAAATATTTTGCTAATTTCTATTAGTTTATCCATTTCTGGTGTTGTTTGACCTAATTCCCATTTAGATACTGTCTGTCTTGTAACATTTAATTTATATCCTAGTTCCTCTTGAGATAATCCTGCTTTCTTTCTTAAATTAATTAATTTCTCATTAAATTTCATTTTCTTTTTTCTCCTTTTATTTTATATTTTTTGAAATTCTTTTTTTTTGAAATTCTTTTTTTTGAAATTCTTTTTTTTGAAATTCCTGATTTTATTTTAGCAAAAAAGCAAAAAATTTTCTACCTATTTTGGCTTGAAGTTTGTCAACTAAACTTAACATCGTTTATTTTTTCTTGCTCCTGCAGTTGTTTTACTATTTTCAAATTATATATTTTAATTTTTTTCTAATATATGTATCTATTTTTTTATTTTTGTAATTTCATTAATTACCATTCCAAATTGCCTTTAAAAATTTTCCTATAACCTTTTCTTTTTACTAATTCACTTATTAACTTTTCATACTCATGCGGACATCTTTATTTATCTTTTAAACTTTCTAACGTTCCATCATATCTATTTTGCCATCTATATGTTATTCTCTTACATTCTCCAAATTTATATACTGCTTTTGTTACTCCATATTTTTTTGAAAATTTTATTACTGACTCTTTATATTTTAATCTATCTGTGATATTATTACCCATAAGAGAGCACCTCCGATATGTTTATTTTTTGTCATTTAAACAATATCATTTTTGCGGCTCTCATTTTCTACGGAATACAAATCAATTTTTCTAATGCTACTATTTATAAAAGTAGGAGTAACTTTAGAAAACTCACATATAAACTCTAGCCTTTGTTTTAGACATTCCTCAAATTCTAGCTTTTGCTTAATTATTTTCACTTCAAACACCATCCTTTCCTTTCGGATGGCAATTTTGCAATAAAAAAAATACCATCCTTTTCAGAATGATATTTGTATTGTCTGTTCCATAAAAGTTTGAACAGATACGTCATTGATGCCAACGCCGTAGATATTTACAACTCGTTAGCTCTCTTGACGAATGACTAAATAGTCATTCAAGTTATAAATATAATTACCAAATTATTTTATAAAAATCAAGTGAATTTCTAAAAAAAAAAATTGCGAATATCTGTTTGTTTTTATTGCTTTATTGTAAAATGTATGTTATACTAACTGACATAGGAAATGAGAATAAGCAGATGTGGTTTTTGCCACCAATTTTACGAATCTTCGTAGGAAGGGTGGTGATGTTTATGGTTAAAGTAATACTATTTTTTATAATATCCTTAATGTTATCTTTAACATTAAACGTTGCCTTGATAGCAGTTCTATATAAGAACTGGGTTGATAAGCAACTACATAAATAAAAAAAGCTCACATCTGTACTTTGACGAGTAGATGTGAGTTTACACATTTTCTTGGCAAAACCACGTTTGTGGTTTCTCCATTTCCTATATTTATTATACACAGATTTTTTATAAATGTCAAATAAATATTTTTATATTTTTTTCAAATATTCTTCTAACTCTGATAATTTTATCTTTTTAGATAAGTTTGAAATATACACATCATTTGAATAATTGAAAACTAAAAAAGTAATACTTTTAATAATCACTTTATGTGGCTCAATATATGTAAGATTAGTTTTTTCTAATTTCCTAATGCTACCATTTATAAAAGTAGGGGTAACTTTCGCAAATTCACATATAAATTCAAGTCTCTGTTTTAGACATTCTTCAAATTGTAATTCTTGTTTAATTATTTTCAATTTATACACCATCCTTTTGTTTGGATGATTTTAATATTGTTTTTAGACAACAAAAAAAATCAACCAGATTTATTTTCTGATTGATTTTTGTATTTATCTGTTTTATTAGTTCGAACAGATACTTCATTGGTGCAGATGGCCGGAATCGAACCGGCACGGTTTATTCAACCGCAGGATTTTAAGTTATTCTATCATTTTAATGGTTAGTGATGAATAATACTTTTTAATCCCGTTATTTTTGTAGTCAAAACCTTATTATTTCAAACTTTTTTACTTGTTTTTATTGTAACATAAACGATTAAAAATTCATATAAATCTGACACAACTTTTTGAAGTTTTGTTAGAAATCTGTTAGAAAAATTTTAAGCAGTATAACATGAAATAGACACTATACCTTTTGGCATAGTGTCCAATTTCTTAGGGCTAATTAGTCAATAGAAGAAACGATAATGTTTTTCATTCCATGTTCGTTCTTTTTTCTGCCTTCTTTTGCTACCAATTTACCGTAGTTTCTGAAACTTCTCTGTCCATATTCAGTTGTGATAACACAGCTTCCAATTTCAGAGTGAATGTCCAATGTATTGAACATCATTTCAGTATATTCCCGCGATTCATTGGGTTTAAGGCTTCCACCTAAGATTTCAAGTGCGACTGATGTTTTGTTTGTTACTGTCATAACAGCACCTCCTAATTAATTTGTAATTATATTATACTACATTTTACATAAAACATCAAATCCTACTTTTAATCAAATTTTGCATATTTAAAATTCAAAACGAACAGGCATAGTTTATTACCTGTTCTAATTTTTCGCCATAGAATTAATTGTCGTGCGAAGGAAAGGAAAATTTATGCAAGATTTTAATTTTTATAAAGTTAATGAAACTTTAAACCATAAATATTATCAAATACCACAGGAATTATTCATAAATCTATTATATAAAAATACATTAAATTCTGATAGTAAATTGTTATATGGTTTTCTATTAGATAGGTTATCATTATCTATAAAGAATAATTGGCATGATGAAAATGGAAATGTATATTTGATATTTACTAGAAAAGAAGTACAAGATAAATTAAATCTATCTGATAAAACTGTTACTAAAGCATTTAAACAATTATCAGATGTTAATTTAATATATGAAAAGAAACAAGGTTTTAGCAAACCTAAACTTATATATGTTGCAAAAATACAACATCAAAATATATAAATTCGTAGAAAAATGTGTCTAAAAACTTGACCTAGATCCAAAAAAAGAAAAAAATTTAACCAGCATAGTGTTATTTGCCTTGCTAGAAAAGGAGGATTTTATATATGAGTTATGCAATAATTAGAAATGCAAAATACAAAAGAGAAAATTTAAAAGGAATATTTAGACACAATGAGAGAAGGAATAAAAACTATTCAAATAAAAATATAGATAAGGAATTATCTTACTTGAACTACTCAATAAAAGAGTGTAAACATACTTACGAAAAGGAATTTGATTTAATAAAAGAAAAATATAATTTGAAAGGACAAGTTAAATCTGTTAGCAATATAGTTTGTGAATATTTAATTACATCTGATAAAGGCTTTTTTGAAAAAGTAGGTGAACAAGAAGGAAGAAGATATTTTGAGACTGCCTATAAATTTGTATGCGAATACAAAAATTTAGGAGAACAATATATTTTGTCTGCAAAAGTACATATGGATGAAAAAAGTCCACATATGCATTTAGTATTTATTCCAGTAGTTCATACTACTGATAAAAAAGGAAATGCTATTGATAAAATTGCTTGTAGTGAATTTTGGAAAGCTAAAGATAGTTATAGGCAACTACAAAATGCTTTTCATTCTTATATAACTGCAAACGGATTTGATTTAGAAAGAGGAAATCCAAGTGAAAGAGTACATCTATCTATTGAAGATTATAAGAAAATTACAAATTTTGAAAATACTAAAACAGTACTTAAAGATATTAAATTAGAAATACCAGAAACGCCTGATGTTAAAAGTTTTGGTAAGTTAGTACGAAATAGAGATGAAAAAATACAAGAATTAGTTGTAGAGCCAAGAGATAAAATGATTAAGGAACAACAAGAACAAATATCTTTGCTTTATTTAACACTACAAAATCAAGTTAATACTGTTGAAAGAACTTCAAAGTATGAAAAAGAAAGAAAATCTATAATGTGCGAAAATAGAGAATTAAAAGAAAAATGCGAAAATATTGAAAAGGACTATTCTATTAAACTTAAAGAAGAAATACGAAAAGTTGAAAACAAATATGAAGATGAAATCTATCAGCTTGAAAAAGAAAATAGCTTTTTACGAAAAGTTATAAATACATTTCAAAAAACAGTAGATAAATTCATACATTGGGTTTGCAATAAATTTTCAGTATCTTCTGAAGAAGAATTCATTAGAGATTTTGAATTTGAAAATGATATTTATCTTGATCCAGAAAAGCAAATTGAATATGAGGAAGAACAGGAATATGAAGAATTTGAAATATAATTGGACAAATTATGTAAAATATTGTATAATTGAGCTAAGTATGAGTAATATCTCGTATTTAATGGTACTGTTTACTATATTTAATTTAAGGAGGATTTCATCATGAAAAAAGAAGTAATACTTGTACCGAAGGACAAATGTCCATTGGATGTACTGGCAGAAATGGGAGAACGGATAAGAAAATCCTGGATATTCCTTCATGAAAATGCTTATCAGTATTTACTGAAAAGTGAAGGTGCTAACCACTCCACAGGAAATAGCATGAATGCTAATCAAACTACTTTGATTACGTGGGCAGCCACGAAAGATTATCCTAAAACGGTTGTCTTTTGTGAAGTGCCATCCGCAAGAGGATGGGGCAAAATAACCAGCATTGAAGCAGAAGACATTTCCTTTGGACTTTCCACTAATGACCCTGAAGACATCTATTTTTTGAAAATGGACGAATAATTTGTCCTAAAAAGGCAGGCTGTTTTACCGACAGTCTGCCAATTTTTTTAATAATTTTCTATATCTTTTATTCCAAACTCAGGAATAATGACATCATCATCGCAACTAATGATAAATTCAATTGCTTTAGCAACTTTTTCTGTTTCTAATCCTGTAGATGTATCATAGTCATTTCCGGCTTTTTTAAATATATTTGTCTGCATAAAACCTGGATAAAAACCTGTTACTTTTATTCCTTTTTTACTTAAATCTTTTTGAATAGAACGATTAAATCCCCTCATAGCCCATTTTGAAGCATTATATACTGTTGAAAAATCATCACTGTCAAAACTTGCTTGAGAACAAACATTAATAATCAACCCTTTTTTATTTTCATACATACTTGGTAATACTGCCTTTGTCATATATATGGGGCCTTTAGTGTTTACATCTATGCAATTACTAATAACATCATAGTTACATTCAGTCAAATCTCCTGCTAACCAAACACCAGCATTATTAATTAATACATCTATTTTTTTATATTTTTGAAGTATATTATTTATTGCCGTTTCAACACTTACGTGATTTGTCACATCACATACTTGATAATCTGAATTTGTTTCTATTGCAGCATCTGTCAATTTATCTTGTTGATTTGATAAAATAACTACTTCATTTTCTTCATTTTGAGCCAATTTTTCTGCTATTGATTTTCCTAAACCATCACTTCCACCTGTAATAACCATTACTTTTTTCATAATATTCACTCACTTTCTAAACTATTTTATAATATATTTTTGATTTCTACTTTTAGGTTTATCTGGTATTGTCATTTGTAACTTATCTTGTTCTATTAATTTATTTATATAATTATTTTTGAACTTATATACATCTTTATATCCAAAGTGTTGAGCAATTTCTTTCAATGATTTTTCTGTTTTGCATAATTGTAATATTTGTTCTTCACTTACTGCTAACTTACTGCTTTTCTTACTGCCTAACTTACTGCTTTTTGTTTTAGCAGTATCTTCATATTCAAATGGATTTTCTTTATAATTAAAAGAAACTCTCAAGAAATGTTCCATAAATTTGAAACAACTTTTATCATAGGCATCTAAAATTCTCAAAACTCCAGAGCCTATATTTTCAATTAAATCTACATCTTTAAATACTCTAATAAGTTCTTTGTTTCTTGGTGCAGTAACCCCTTCTAAAAATTCTTCTTGTGATAATTCTTGTGGCAAACCACCTGCAGATGTTATTTCAATTCTATCAGAATATAATTCTATTATTGGAGAATTCCCATAAGAATAATCATTATGTACAATTGCGTTTATAACCGCTTCTTTTAATGCTTTGCTATCAATTTTTTCTTGTTCTTTTCTTCCAAAGTATTCTATTTTTGCATATGTAGTATTTTCAACATCAAGTCTATCTAATATTCTCTGTGTAGCAGTAATTAAACAACGATTTCCAAACTCTAAATTTTCTAATAATTCAAGTTTATTTGTTCCAACATATTTTACTAATTTTATAGAAACATTGTTTTCATCAGCCAATAGAAAAGCATTATAATTATATTTTCCTTCACTTGTTAGTAAATCTAAATTTTGTAAATAATTATCATTTAATTTTAATCCATGTTCTTCATAGTAAATTTTTAATTGATTAAATGTTAACTCTTGTCTAGGAGAATCAATTTCTTTTAAAGTATTTTTTATTCTTTTGGCATACATATCATCAATCATTCTTTCTGTCATTCGTTCCTTGCTACTACCAACTCTAATATAACATCCCTCTGGAGTTCTTCCTTTTTTTCTTAAATAATAAGGTTTTTCTGTTCCACTTGATATTATAACTTTTATTACTTCTTTATTATCTATTGTTTCCACAGTTACATCAAATAATCCTAAAGTAGAAGGTTGTATATTATTTTTTATTCTATCTTTTATTTGTAGTTGTGTTAAATCAACATCTTCAACTCCAACAACTTGTCCATTCTTATTTATTCCCACATAAATTATTCCACCTTCTTTGTAATTAAGAAAGGCAATAACTTCTTGCTCAAAATCTTCATTAAGTTGTTCTTTGTTTTCAATTCTGTTTGTTTCCGTATTTTGCATAAAATCACACTCCTTTTTTCCAATTAATATTTTCTTCTATATTCTTTATGCATTTTTGCAAATTATCAATTTCTATAGTTTGATTTATATCTTTCAACATAAAAACTCTAAATAGTAATTTTATTTTTAATAACATATACAAATTGCTATCTCCATAAAATCTTTTTTTCTTTTCATTTAAATGTGCAAAATAATTTCTATGATTAGTAAGTTTAGTGTATATTTTCAACGATTGTCTGTCTTGGCTTGAAAATATCATTTTTCCTTCATTAGTATTAAGATATTCTGTCATTATTTCTTTAAATTCTTTATTTACTTTTTTAGAATTTTCCTTTTTGTCTATAATGATCTTTTTCAAAGTAGTTTTATGTATGCATTTATAATATCCTTCCATACAATTTGTAATAGTACTTAATGCAATTTCTATAAAATATTTTACAGAAAATACATTTATAAATATATCATAAATATTGTGAGTATTTTTTCTTAATTCTAACCAATTCTTATAAATCTCTTTAATTTCTTTTTTGTTTATTTTTCCTAATACACAGTTATAATTATTATAATTATTAATTCCTGAATATTTACTAGAAAATGGATAAGAATATTCACAAACCTTTTCATAATCAAATAGTTTTATTTCGTTAATTTCTAAATAATAACCCAAATTAAGTATTAAAAATTCATAAAATTGCAAAAATTTATGTATAAATTTTTCTGTTTCCAATTCTTTGCTATTTTCCAATGTAATTTTATAATATCTTTCTCCAAATATAAGCTCTATACAATAGTTCATATTACCTATAGAAAATTTTAGTAATTTCCCTATGCTTTCTTCAATTTGAACTATATTCAAGTTTTTATGCTCTAATCTAACTTCCATTTTATTAATTTTATAATTTTTAATATCATTAATTTGAAAATCAGTTACATATGCATTAAATTTTATTATAGTATCTATTTTATTATTTTCCATATAGTGTTTTCCAATATAACATTTATAAAAAGTATAAATATTACCATTATCATCTTTTAAATAAACTAGTTCATCAATAAATTTTTCTAATAGAATATGTCTAAATAAAAAACTATATGTTTTAGATGAAATATCATTTTCTATAATATGAATTTCATTATTATTAAAATCTATTGATAAATCTTTTACGTATATTGTTTCTCCATTAATAGTTATTGTACTCATTTCTATACTCCATTATTTATTCTTTACTAACCACTCATATACTTCATCTTCTGTTAAAATTTTATGGTTTAATTTATTAACTCTATCTTTAGCATCTTTTTTCCACTTGTCAAAATCTTTTTTCATTTGTTTATTATCTTTATTTCTACCAACAGCCATAGACTTTAATTGGTATAATCTTCTGTATTCTGCTAATGCTTTATTTTGTTTTAGTCTTTCGTTATAAGCTTGTACTGCACCTTGTTCTTTGCAAGTTTTGCCATTTGCCTTTGGATAATCACAATAAATTTCATCAAGTCTTGAGTTTGGAATAAAGTACATTCCACAGTTTTGACATTTCTTAATTGGATTATTTGTTGTTTTTACTAACTCTTCTAATACTGCATAGCATATAGCAGATAAGTCATTGCTTTGATGTGTATCTATCATAGAAACAAGCATTGTATTATTCTTAAAGCTATCCAGTAATTGCCTATCATTCAAATGTGATAATTCCAAATTCTTATTTGAATAGCTATCTTGAATAATATTGTCATTTCTATTATAAGTATATGCTTGTCCTTTATGCTTGATTAAATATACTGCAAATCTTTGACTAGGCGTATATTCTTTTAATTCTTCTTGTTCATCAAGGTTAAATACATAGTTTACAAATACTTTCATTTCTTCTTGTATTTCTTGTATTTTATATTGTAGGTCATTATATATTTTTTTCATTTGCTTTAAATATACTTCATCATTTTCATATTTTCCTTTTAATTCAAAAGTATAATCTTCATCTATATCTTTTAATATTTCAAAACCATAGGCAAAGAAAAAAGTTTCATAGGCTGATCCATATGTTTCTAAATTAGCATTTAAAAATCTTAATAAAAACATTCCAAACCTTTCAACATAAGGAAAGTACATATTTCCTGGATATTTTAATCCTTGTTCTTCTTTAGTTCTTCCTTTAACTTCGTTTTTATCAAAATATAATGTTAATAATCTATTTTCAAAATCATCTTTTCTATTTACACTATAAAGATACAAAGGTGTTGAATAATATTCTTCTCTTTTTTCTTTATTAAACCAAATATAAAAACTATCAAAAAAATTTTTTTCTGGTAAATTTGTTTTCATTTCAATACTTCCTCCAAATTTATAGTTAACAATTTTTATTTTTTTATAATTTGTTATTGGCAATCTATAATTATTATACTATAACGTCATCATAATTACAATAGTTTTGCAACGAAAAATTGTAAAACTATAAAAGCACATTGAAAAATACACTAAAATTTAGTGTCATAACACCAGTATTATAGAACATTATAATGATACTTCGGCTTGGCTTAACATGATGTTGAGGAGTCGCTCGGCTGATAGCGGAGAGGTAAAATTCCTATGCAAGTAAAACTATCTATAATATTCCCTTAAGTAGATGGGATGGTTAAAAAAATCTACTAAACTATATGCAAAATTTTGATTTTACAAGAAATGGAGGAACATAAGTGAAAGACAACAATTACACACAAGAAATGTTTGCTAATTATCCTGATGTTGTTGATGTATCTGGACTACGATCAATGCTAGGAAATATTGGTAAACAAACAGCATACGAATTAGTACGAAAAGGTACTATAAAAGCAATTAAAGTTGGAAAGCTATACAGAATACCTAAGATAAATGTTATCGCTTTTTTAACTAAAAATACTGTTTAAAAATAAGAAAGGAGATTTTTATGTATGACATTACAGCATATTTAACAATTAAGAATAAGACTTTTTATACAGTATTAACTTACTATGTAGATGGCATTAGAAAAATGAAATGGGTATCTACAGGATTTAAAGAAAACGAAAGTAAGAAAAAAGCTGAAAAGAAACTTATTCAAATAAGAGATGAATTTAAAAATAAACTAGAAACAATTACAACTACCAAAACAGAAGATAAAAAAGTACAAATATCATTTTCAGATTTTATGATTAAATGGCTTGATATGATAAAACATCAAGTTGAAGAATCTACATATACAGGTTATAAAAGACAAATTGAAGGCAGAACAAAAGAATATTTTACTAAAAATCCAGTAATGCTAGAAGATTTAAAACCAGTACATATTTTAGATTTTTATAATTGGTTATATTCACAAGGGCTTAAAGGAAATACAGTTGTAAAATATCATGCTAATATTAGAAAGGCATTAGATTATGCAGTACAAACAGACTTAATACAAAGTAATCCAGCTATAAAAGTTGGTAGACCACAACAAGAACAATTTATTGCTGACTATTATAATGAAGATGAATTAAACAATTTATTCAAAGTAGTAAAAGACACGCCTTTAGAATTAATTGTTTATTTAACTGCTTTCTATGGATTACGAAGAAGTGAAGTTTTAGGCATTAGGTGGTCTGCAATAGATTTTGAAAATAAAACAATTACAATAAATCATAAAGTAGTAACAGTTACAGATGAAAACGAAAATAGTAAAACAAAAACCAAAATTATTACTAAAAGAAAGACAAAAAATAAATCTAGTTATAGAACATTGCCTTTATTTAAAGAAATTGAGGAACTTTTACTCTATACTAGAAAAATGCAAGAATACTATATGTCTATATTTAAAGATAGTTACAATAAAAAATACAAAGATTATGTTTGTTTAGATGAGTTAGGAAATTTAAGAAAGCCTGACTATGTTAGTCATAAATTTAAACAAATATTAAGAAATAATAATTTAAGAGAAATAAGATTCCACGATTTAAGGCATAGTTGTCGGAACATTGCTTGTAAAGAAAGGTATATCACTAAGAGAAATACAGGATTGGCTTGGTCATTCAAGTTCAAGAACTACTGAAAGATATACACACTTGGATTCGAGTACAAAAATCAAATCTGCATCTGCTATTGAAAATGCACTTAGTTTTTATAGCAATAAGAATATTGAAACAAATACAAAAGATATATTAGATCTGGACTCTAATATACCTAAATAATTAAGTATTTTCCAAAATTGTTAGAAATTTGTTAGAAAAATCTAGCAATTTTATTATAAAAGCATCAAGGTTTATCTTACGAACTCCTTGATGCTTTTATGGTGCAGATGGCCGGAATCGAACCGGCACGGTTTATTCAACCGCAGGATTTTAAGTCCTGTGCGTCTACCAGTTCCGCCACATCTGCATATTAAATTGATTTACAAATATTTTGCTACACATACTGACGTTGTAACTCACTTTCGTTCGAACAACCTCAGCAAGTTCCGCCACATCTGCATATACTATTTTGAACTGGCTGTCTGTTTACGACAATTGCTATTATAATATGAACTATTAATTTTGTCAATACATTTTTAAAACTTTTCCATGTTTTATTTAAAAAATTTAAAATATCGTACTAAAATAGTAATATTATTACTATTTAATACGATATAACTTTTAATCTGATGTTCCTGTACCATCAAAAGGTATGAATTTATTTACTACACTTTCTGGCTCTACATCATCTGCTCTAAACATCATGTATGATGTATTTATTTTATTTTCTACTAATTGCTCTACTTCTTCTTGAGTAGCATGTTCTGCTAATACTAATTCACTTACTAATATTTGTTTTGCATTATTTAACATCTTTTTTTCACCAGTAGAAAGACCTTTTTCTTTTTGTTTAAAACTTAAGTTTCTTACTACATCAGCAATTTCATATATGTCTCCACTTTTCATTTTATCCATATTATCTCTGTATCTTTTGTTCCAATTTTTATCCATTACTGTTTCATCTTGTTCTAGCACACCTATAACTTTATCTGCTGAACTTTTATCTATAATATTTCTTACTCCTATTTCTTCTGCTTTTGCAGTTGGCACCATTACCTTAACTTCTCCAGGCATTTTTAATATGTAATAAGATTGTTTCTCCCCTAAAATATTTTTCTCCTCTATTGAATCAATTACCCCTGCTCCATGCATTGGGTATACAATTTTGTCTCCTACATTAAACATGTAAGTCAACTCCTTTCAGCATTTATTATATTTTTCGGCGAAAAAAAGATAATAAAGTTATGTAAATATTTTACTTTAAATAACTTTATTGGATTTTTTAACCATATTTATTATACAACAAAAAAAGGTAAAAGTCAAAGCCTTTACCTTGGTTTTTTTATGTATATTATAGCTGTTTTCGTTGGGGCTCTAAGGTTAAATTTTTTTATTTTATTTTTTTTATTTTCTTGTTGAACCAAATCCACCCATTCTTTTTCCTTCTGCCTTATCATTGTCTGTTATCAAATATTTTTGGAATAATGCTTGCCCTATTGCTTCTCCTTTTTTTATTTCTATATCTTCTTCTTTTATATTATAAAATGCAAACATAATATGACCATCATTATCTGGGTTTCCATAATAATCTTTATCTATTACCCCAACACTATTTGCCATGATTAATCCTTTTTTCTTTGGATTTGAGCTTCTATTATATAATAGCACTACTTCATCATCTGGCATGTAAACTTTTATTCCTGTTTTTACTAATGTTGGATTTATTCCTTTTTTAAAACTTGGAATAATTACATCTTCTGCAGCTTCAATATCGTATCCTGCTGAATATTTTGTTTTTCTTTCTGGCAAATTAATTTCTTTATCTTCAAATCCTTTTACAACTTCAAAACCTCTTATTTTTTCCATGTTTATTTCCTCCCTACGTTTCTTTTCTTCGTAATTTTTTCATAATTAAAATAATTTGTCAAGTGTAACATTTGTTTTTTCGATAAAATATAATATTATTATAGAACTTTTTAGGGAGGCTTGACTAATGAATAATATTATTTTACTTACAAATTTGCCTATTATGAAAAAAGGAAAAATAGAATCTATGGAATGTACTGGTAGTGTTAGAAGAAGACTTTTAGACTTAGGTCTAGTTAATAATTCGTATATTACCCCTATTTTAAATAGTCCTTCTAAAGGGTTACGTGCTTTTGATATACGAGGTACTTTAATTGCTATTAGAGATGAAGACACTTCTCTTATATCAGTTATTTTTTAAGATTTTTATGCATTATATAAAAGTTCCTATTTCTTTAATATTTATAGAATTAGGAACTTTAGTTTTAACATCATCTATTATTAGTCTCTTATTTTATTATAGTTTTTATCACACTATTTTAAATCTTTCATACATTATATTATATAATTTAGGAGGTGAACAATGGGTCTTACAAAATCTTCAACTGGTACACGTTTACTTGAGAATAAATTTATATGTTTCAAAAACGAAAATGGTTTTACTGTTGCTTTAGCTGGTAATCCTAATGTTGGAAAATCTACTATTTTTAATAGTCTTACTGGAATGCATCAACATACTGGAAATTGGCCAGGGAAAACTGTTGCTAATGCTACTGGTGATTTTTCTTATAACGGAACAAATTTTTTATTAGTTGATATTCCTGGTACATATTCAATATTATCTACTTCTGAAGAAGAAGAAATTGCAAGAGATTATATTTGCTTTGGTAAACCTGACTGTACTATTATTGTAGTAGATGCTACTTGCCTTGAAAGAAATTTAAATTTAGTTTTTCAAGTAATGGAAATAACTAATAATGTTATATTGTGTGTTAATTTACTTGACGAGGCAAAAAAGAAAAAAATAAAAATAGACTTAGATAAATTATCTAGTGAACTTGGTATCCCTGTAGTCGGTACAACCGCAAGAAAGAAAAAAACTTTAACTAATTTAATTAAAACTTTAGAAAAAGTATGTAATGGAAACATTAAACCTAATCCTAAAAAAGTTAGATATTCTAAAGATATTGAAAAGTCTATTTCAGAAATATCAAATATATTAGAAGTTGAAACATCTCTTCCTAAACAACTGTATAGATGGGTTTCACTAAAATTATTAGATGGTGAACCAAAAATCTTAAATTCTATTCAAGAAAACTTTTCAATTGATATTAATAAATTCGATGCTTTTAAAAAATTAAATGGAAATTTTAAAGATGTTATTGTTTCTAGTATTATGGATAAAGCGGAAAAAATATGTAAAAAAGTATGTACTTTTGAAAATGGAAATTATTCTTCTAGAGACAGAAAAATAGATAAAATATTAACTTCAAAGTATTTAGGCTTTCCTATTATGATTCTATTTCTAGGATTAATTTTTTGGCTTACTATTGTTGGTGCAAATTATCCTTCTCAAATTTTGTTTAGCTTGTTTGAATGGATACAAGAAAAATTGTTTTTATTTGTTAATTGGATAGGTATTCCTGATTGGATATCTAATATGTTAATATTAGGAATTTATCAGACTTTAACTTGGGTAATTTCTGTAATGTTACCACCTATGGCTATATTTTTTCCCTTATTTACAATTTTAGAAGATCTTGGTTACCTTCCTAGAATTGCTTTTAATATGGATGGATTTTTCAAAAAATGTTGCTGTACAGGAAAACAAATGATAACAATGTGTATGGGATTTGGTTGCAATGCTGCTGGTTGTGTTGGATGTAGAATTATTAATTCTCCTAGAGAAAGATTAATTGCTATAATTACTAATAATTTTGTCCCTTGTAATGGTAGATTTCCTTTTTTAATAGCTGTTGCTACCATATTTATTGCAGGCACAATGAATGGTATTGGTGCTACTTTTATATCAACTTTAGCTGTTATTTTTGTTATTTTATTAGGAATATTTTTAACTTTATTAATATCAAAAATATTATCTAAAACAATTTTGAAAGGTATGCCTTCATCATTTGTATTAGAACTTCCTCCTTATAGGAAACCTCAATTTGGTAAAGTTTTTATACGTTCAATTTTTGATAGGACTCTATTTGTATTAGGTAGAGCTGTTAGTGTAGCCGCTCCTGCTGGTTTGGTTATTTGGCTTTTTGCAAATATTGGTTTTCAAGATATGAGTTTATTAGATATTATTGCTAATTTTTTAACGCCTCTTGCTAATTTAATGGGATTGGATGGTTATATTTTAACTGCTTTTATTTTAGGAATTCCTGCTAATGAAATTGTTTTACCTATTATTTTAATGTGCTATATGGGTAATGGTTCTTTAGTTAATTTAGAAGATACTTATCAAATTGGTCAAATTCTTATTAATAATGGTTGGACTATGCTTACTGCTATTAATGTTATGATTTTCACTTGTCTTCATTTTCCTTGTGCTACTACTTTGCTTACTATAAAGAAGGAAACTGGTAGTTTAAAATGGACTTTACTAAGTTTTATTATTCCTACTGTTTGTGGTGTTTTAATTTGTATGTTAACTACTCTTATTTATAATTTAGTCGTTTGAATGTTTTAAGATATGATTAATATAAATTTAATCATGTCTTATTTCTCTATATTTATTCTAATAAATTAAAAATTTTTCAACTTTATTGTTTCATTAGTTTAAATTAGTGGTATAATTTTAAAGAAACTTTATACAAAAGAATGGAGATGATTTTATAATGCAAAATGCAAAAAATCAAAGAGAGGAAGTTAATGTAAAAAAATTATATGGTAATGAATGTCTTCTGCCTAAAGACGATTTTATAAAACAATACCACATAAATATACAGGGACTTTCAAGCCAAGAAGCTGAACTAAGACTTAATAAATATGGCCCAAATGAAATAAAACAAACTAAACCAAAAAAATGGTACAATTATTTGTTAGAAAGTTTATTTAGTCCTTTTAACAGTATTCTTCTTCGGAATTGTTGCAATTTTATTTTACACAGATGTTTATTTACCTGAAACTCCTAGCTATGCAAACATTATTGTTATTTTGGTTTTGGTTATAGCTAGTACTTTGCTTGAATTTTTTGAGGAATTTCGTTCAAATCAAGCAGCTGAAAAATTAAAACAACTAGTAGCTACTACTACTACCGTATTAAGAGACGGAAAAGAAGTTGCACTTCCAATAAAAGATATTACTTTAGGAGATATTGTTATTCTATCTGCCGGAAGTATGATTCCTGCTGATTTAAGAATTTTAGAATCTAAAGATATATATGTAGGACAATCTTCTTTAACTGGTGAATCTGATGCTGTAAGGAAACTTTCTCATACTGAATTAACTGAAGATGAGTTAGATTCTATATCTGATTTAGATACAATTTGTTTTATGGGAACAAATGTAATTAGTGGCTCTGCTAAATGTGCTGTAATAAAAACAGCTGATAGTACTTATTTTGGTAAAGTAGCTCACACTATAACAACAGGAAAGCCTAAATCTTCTTTTCAAAAAGGTGTCGAAAATATCAGTAAATTATTAATAAAATTTATGCTTATATTAACTCCTATAGTTTTTATACTTAATGCATGGAAACATGCTCCTGTAACAGCATTTACTTTTGCTGTTGCAATAGCAATATGTATTACACCTTTACTTTTACCTGTTATATTATCATCAAGTCTTTCTAAAGGTGCTGTAAAAATGTCAAAAAAGAAAACAATTGTTAAAAAACTAGATTCTATTCAAAACTTTGGTGCTATGAATATTCTTTGTACTGATAAAACCGGAACATTAACAGAAGATAAAATTGTGCTTGAAAAGTATTTAGATATAAATGGTAACGAAGATATAAGAGTTCTAAAACATGCGTTTTTAAACTCATATTTTCAAACAGGTTTAAGAGGAAATATTGATGAAGCAGTTGTTGCAAGAGCTTTGCAAAATGATATGAATGATTACACTACGAAATATAAACTAGTAGATGAACTTCCTTTTGATTTTACACGTAGACGTTTATCTGTTATTGTTTCAGACGGTGTAAAAAAACAAATGATAACTAAAGGCGCTGTTGAAGAAATACTTGAAATATGTAATATGGTAGATTATAAGGGGCAATTATCACCTATTACAAATAAAATTAAAGATAATATAAAACAAATAGCCAAAAAGTTAAATAAAGATGGTTTAAGAGTTATTGCTGTTTGCCAAAAAAATGATTTAAGAGATACTACAATGTTTAATATTGATGATGAAAAAAATATGATTCTTTTAGGTTTTATTGGATTTTTAGATCCTCCAAAGGAATCTGCTAAATCTGCTATTCAAAAATTAAACAGGGCTGGAATAAGAGTTATTGTCCTAACTGGTGATAATGCTGAAGTAACAGAATGTATATGTAAAAAAGTTGGTATTAATTCTAAAAATATAGTTCAAGGTAACCAAATTGAAAATTTGGCTGATGCTGGTGTTTTAAGATTATTAAAAAAGACCAATATATTTGTAAAACTTTCTCCTATAGAAAAAGCAAGAATTGTTAGACTTTTAAAAGAGTCTGGTAATGTTGTTGGATATATGGGTGATGGTATAAATGATGCTCCTTCTCTTACAAATTCAGATGTTGGAATTTCAGTTGATACTGCAGTTGATATTGCAAAAGAATCTGCTGATATCATTTTACTTGAAAAAGATTTACATGTACTATTAGATGGTGTAACTGAAGGAAGAAGAACTTTTGGAAATTTAATGAAATACATCAAAATGGCAACAAGTTTTAATTTTGGTGAAGTTTTGTCTGTTATAGTTGCTAGTGTAGCATTACCTTTTTTACCTGAAACTCCTATTCAATTATTAGTTGAAGGTTTGCTTTATGATTTTGGTCAATTGACTTTGCCTTTTGATAATGTTGATGAAGAATATTTACAAAAGCCTCGAACATTTAGTTTGAAAAGTTTAAAAAATTTCATGCTATTTATGGGACCTTTAAGTTCTGCTTTTGATTTAATTGTATTTGCATGTTTATGGTTTGTATTTAAATTAAGAGATCCTGCACTTTTCCAAACAATTTGGTTTACTTATAGTATTGTATCAAATCTTTTAGGAATGCACATTATTAGAACTGCAAAAATACCTTTTATTCAAAGTAACGCACATAAAATGGTATATTTTTCATCAATTGCTTTATGTATATTAGGAATTCTCGTTCCATTTACATGGCTTGGAAATGTTATTGGTTTAATACCTATCCCACTTCCTTACATGTCAATTATTATTGGAGTTCCAATTTTATATTGTTTTGTTGCTATGTTTGCAAAAAAAGTTTATATTAAAAAATATGGAGAATGGATTTAATATTTTAAAAAATTAAAAAAGGAACACTTATGATGTTCCTTTTTATTTTTCCTCTAATTTAACTCTATTATCTCCTAATATATTTTGAATTACTTTCATTATATCTTTTGTTAAATAAATCTGTCCACAAGGTTTTATTTCTTTATCTATTTTAATTTGAACATTAATATTATTTTTATCTCCACAAAAATATTTTATAGCTCCTCTTAATTTATTTTTCTGTTCTTCTGTACTATCATTAATATCTAATATCAATACTTTCTGCTTTTGTTCTCCAAAATTTTTAATTTCATTTGCTATGATTGTAGTTGTATCATCTTCTCTTATACTTAAACGTCCTTCTACTATCACAATATTTTCTTCTACTAAACTCTTTCCGGATTTTATATATGCATTTTCAAAAACAATTATTTCTGCTGTTCCATACAAATCTTCAACTGTTACAAATGCCATAATCTTATTGTTTTTAGTATACTTTTTCTTTATGGAAGTTATAATTCCTGCATATTTTACACTTTGTCCATCTTTAAATTTTATTTTCGTCTCTTGCTGTATTTGGTTTTCTTCAATATTAGTTGTCATTTGTTCATCTATATTTCTTATTTGCATTGTATTAATATTGGTTTGTTGTTCAATCTGATTTCTTAATTTTTCTAGTGGGTGTCCTGAAATATAAATTCCTAACATTTCTTTTTCTAATGATAATATTTCTTTATTTGGCAATTCTTCATGTTCTTCAAATGTATATTTTATTTCATTTAATTTTTCCTGTTCTTGTTTTGTTCCTAAATCAAACATAGATACTTGACCTTCAAGACCTTTTTTCTTTCCACTTTGAATAGTATCTACTATTTTTTCAAAAGAAGCTAATAAAGTACTTCTTGTTTGTTCAAATTCATCAAATGCTCCTGCTTTAATTAAACTTTCTATACATTTTTTATTTACTGATTCATCTGCAATTCTTTCGCAAAAATCTGTAAAACCCTTATATAAACCATTTGTATTTCTCTCTTTTACAATGTTGTCAACAGGAACTGTTCCTACATTTTTTATACTTCCGAAGTCCAAATCTTATTTTTCCATTTTCAACAGTAAATTTTGTATTACTTTTATTTATTTCTGGTTTTAAAATTTCAATTCCAAGACTTCTACATTCATCAATATATTGAGGAATTTTATCTAAATTTCCTAAAAAACTATTTAATGTTGCTGCCATAAACTCAGCTGGATAATATGCTTTTAAATAAGCTGTTCTATAGGCTACTACTGCATAACATGCTGCATGTGATTTGTTAAAAGCATATTTAGCAAATTCTGCCATTTCGTCAAATATTTTATTCGCTGATTTTGCATCAATTCCATTTCTTACACACCCTGGTACAATAATATTTCCATTTTCATCTACTTGTCCATTAATAAATATTTCTCTTTCTTTTGCCATAACATCTAGCTTTTTCTTTCCCATTGCACGTCTTACTAAATCAGCTCTTCCGAAGTGAATATCCTGCTAAATCACGAACAATTTGCATAACCTGCTCTTGATATACCATACATCCATATGTTACATTTAATATTGGTTCTAATCTTGGATGAGTATATTCATTATGTCCAGGATTTAATTTTCCTTTTACATATCTTGGAATTTGGTCCATTGGTCCTGGACGATATAAAGAAACTCCTGCTATTAAGTCTTCTAAACAATCTGGTTTTAGTTCTTTCATGAAGTTTGTCATACCTTGCGATTCAAACTGAAAAATTCCACATGATTTTCCTTCTTGCCATAGTTTATATACTTTAGGATCTGCCATTTCTTTATCAAATTCTACATCTATTCCTCTATTTTCTTTTACTAAATCAATAGTATCTTGAATTACTGTTAATGTTCTTAATCCTAAGAAGTCCATTTTTAATAGTCCTAATTCTTCTAAAGTTGTCATTATATATTGTGTAGATATTTGTCCATCTCTAACATATAATGGAACATATGTATCTACTGGCTCTTTTGTTATAACAATTCCACACGCATGAGTAGAAGCCTGTCTTGGCATTCCTTCTAATCCCATTGCAATATCCAATACTTTTTTTACTAATTCATCAGATTCATATCTTTCTTTTAACTCTTTATTTTGTTCTAATGCTTTTTTTATAGTAATATGTAGTTCATTAGGTATCATTTTTGCTAAACTATCAGCCTCTGAATATGGTACATCTAAAACTCTTGCAACATCTCTAATAACCATTTTAGCAGCCATTGTTCCAAAAGTTATAATCTGTGATACATGGTCATGTCCATATTTTCTTGATACATAATCAATTACGTCTTGCCTATGTTCATAGCAAAAGTCAACATCAAAATCAGGCATGCTTATTCTTTCCGGATTTAAAAATCTTTCAAAAAGTAATCCATATTTCATAGGGTCAATATCTGTTATCTCAATAGCATACGCAATAATCGAACCAGCTCCTGATCCACGTCCTGGTCCTACAGGTATTCCATGGGTTTTAGCATAATTTATAAAATCCCATACAATTAAAAAGTAATCCACATATCCCATCTTTTTTATGACACTAATCTCATATTCTGCTCTATCTAATATTTCCTTTGATGGATTTTTTCCATATCTTTTTTCTATTCCATCATCACATAATTTTTTAAAATAATCATAATGTGTAGGAAATTCCTTTGGTACATCATAATTAGGTAAAATAGTATGTCCAAATTCAAATTCAACATTACATTTTTCTGCAATTTTAACTGTATTTTCTATTGCATCTGGAAACGCTTTAAAATATTCTATCATTTCTTCTGGAGACTTAACATATAATTCATCTGTGTCAAATCTCATACGATCAATGTCACTCATTCTTTTTCCTGTTTGAATACACAATAAAACCTCATGATTATAAGCATCTTCTTTTTTTAAATAATGTGCATCATTAGTAGCAACTAGCGGAATATCTAATTTTCTAGCTAATTGTACTAATTTTTGATTAGCTAAAACTTGCTCTTGAATTCCATTATTTTGAATTTCAATATAATAATCCTCTCCAAAAACTCTCTTATGCCATAAAGCAATTTCTTCTGCCTTCTCATTTTGACCATTTAATAAAGCTTGATTTACAGCTCCTGCTAGGCATGCACTCAAACAAATTAAACCTTCATGATATTTCTCTAAAATCTCTAAATCAATACGTGGCTTATAATAATATCCATCAACAAACCCTAAAGAAACTAACTTACTTAAATTTTTATACCCTTCATTATCTTTAGCAAGCAAAATAAGATGATTATATTTATTATCAATATTAGGTTCTTTATCCAATCGTGAACGAGGTGCTACATATACCTCACAACCAATAATAGGTTTTACCCCTTCTGCCTTGCATGCTTTATAAAAATCAATTGCACCATACATAACCCCATGATCTGTAAGAGCAATAGCATCCATTCCCAACTCCTTAGCCCTTTTAGGCAAATCTTTGATTCTATTTGCTCCATCCAACAAACTAAACTCACTATGTATATGTAAATGAACAAATTTAGACATCCTTTTCTCCTTTCTTGACACATCAGGGACAGGTCTAAAATGTCCCATTTTTTTGTCGTTTTTTGTCGCTTTTCTTTATTCTTGTTTATTTTATATCTTAACCCAGACTGATACTGATTTTCCTTTTACTTTAAAATTTCCAAATCCATAATCATCTATTTCTATAGTTTCTTCACAATTTTCTAAACTATCTATAAACTTACTTCCCGCAAATTGAGTTCCTATATACATTCTCTTTTCCCCATCTCCTGTATTTGAAATCACAACTGCTAATCCAGATTTAATATGTTCTTCATCGCCTTCTCTTGTCCAACCTATATAATTTTGATTATCAAAATAATCATGTTGTTCTCCATATGCCTTTTCTTTTCTTAAATTAATTAAAATTTTTAGTTCTTCAATAGGTTTAATATCATCATGTGGAATACCATAATAGTCTCCATAGAAAACACATGGATATCCTTCATCTCTAAGTAATATCAAACTATATGCCGCTGGTTTAAACCATCTTTCTACAAAGCTTTCTAATGCTTGTCCTGGTTGAGTATCATGATTATCTACAAATGTAACTGCCTTACTTGAATTTTCTTTTACTAATGTATTATCCAGTAGTTGTGATAAATCATAATTTTCTTCTTTAGATGCTGATGAAAGCTTATAATGCAAAGGTACATCAAATAAAGATATTTCTCCTTCTGTTTCGGTTATATATCTATGTAATTTCTGAACATCTCCTGTCCAATATTCTCCTACTGTAAATAATTCCTTTTTTGTTTGCTCTCTTAAGTCTTTTATCCACTTTTTATAAAAATCTGCTGGAATATGTTTTACGGCATCTAGCCTAAGTCCATCAATTTGCGTAATATCTATATACCATTTTCCCCATTTTGTACATTCTTCAACAACTTCTTGGTTTGTAAAATCTATATCTGCTCCCATTAAATAATCATAGTTTCCAAATTCTTCATCTACAGCATTATTCCAATTTTTATCTTTAAATTTAAAAATTGCATGTTCTTTTGAATTTTCATCATAATCAATTCCATCAAAATGTGTCCAATTCCATTCAAATTCTGAATATTTATGTTTTCTTCCTGGAAAAGTAAACTTAGTAGCAACTCTTACTGTCTCTTGGTTTGATATTTGAAGATTATGGTTTCCCCAATCTACTTTGGTTGCAGGTATCGTTTGTAATTTATCTGCTCCCATTTTATGATTTAATACTATATCTGCATAGCTTTCTATATCATTTTGTTTTAGCACTTCAATACATTCTAGATATTCATCTTTTGAACCGTATTTTGTTTTTATACTTCCTTTTTGATCAAATTCACCTAAATCATATAAATCGTATGCTCCATATCCGACTTCATTTGCTCCACCTATTCCTTTATATGCTGGTGGTAACCATATTGCTGTAATTCCTAATTCAGATAATTTTTTTGCTTGTTCTTTTATGTTATTCCATAAATTTTGTTCACATTCCATATACCATTCAAAGTATTGCATTATTATTCCATTTATTTTTTTCATTTTTTTCTCCATTTTGTTTTTTCATATTATACCACTGCTTGTTAACTTTTTCTATATTTCTTTTAATTATTTTATTAAAAAAAGACTCCGTAAAAAACGAAGTCTCCTTTTCTTAAAAAATCTTCGAGCAGAATAATTTTTTCCAATTCTTTTTTCCTGTTAATACCATTTCTGGTCTTTTAGAAGCATATGCTATACATGAAATATATACTTCTATTTTATTTTCTTTGATAATTATTCCGCAGGCACCTCCCAACACCGTTCCATAAAGAATGTATAATTCTTTATCGATGTTTTCATCCAAAAAAGTACTTTCAATCACTTTTATGACTTTTTCACGAGTCATATTTATTACTTTCCTTTCTTTTTTTTCTGCATTGACAACTATGAAATTGTCTTTAAGGAATGCGTTTATTTCCAGCACAATTCTTCCTCCTTATGTCCATATATTCATACAGACATTTTCTAATGTTAATAGATATATTTTAACACAATTTTCTTTTAATTTCAACATTTGACATTAGCCTTTTGTTTTTATATACTTATAACTTGAAAGGAAGATAAAAATGGATTTTATATTTGAAAGAAAAATAAATTATTATGAAACTGATAAAATGGGAATTGTTCACCATTCAAATTATATCAGATTTTTAGAAGAAGCCAGATGTAAAATGTTAGAACAATTTGAAATGCCATACTCTTCATTTGAGAGTAACGGAATTATGATACCAGTTCTAGGAGTAAATTGTTCTTTTAAACATCATGTAACTTTTAATGACATTATTTTAATAGAACCTTATGTTAAACAATTTAATGGTGTTCGCTTAACAATGGGATATTCTATAACTAATAAAAAAACTGGTAACATTGTTTTAACTGGTGAAACTAAACATTGTTTTACTGATACTTCTTTAAAACCTATTCGTTTGCAAAACCATATCCCTGAATTTTATGAAAAGTTTATAAAACTACAAAATAATTAAAAAGCTCTTTTATTTTATTAAATTTTATGATACAATGTGTTGGATTTTAAAAAAACTTGTCAAAAGATAAAATAGGAGGAAAAATTATGGAATTTAATAGATGTAGTAGATGTGGTAGTTTTTATATTTCAGAAGGTAACGTATGCCCTAAATGTAGTACTAAAGATGGATTTGAATTTTCAAATTTTAAATCTTATGTACAAGAAAACGGTTTAGAAAATTCACTTGATACCATTTCAGGTGAAACTGGTATTTCTGTAAAAAACTTAAACAGATTTTTAGGATATGAAGAATTTAAAGGGTTTAAAAACACATTAAAAAATAAAACAAAAAATATAAACAATATTAATTTAGACTAATTAATGGAAGGAATGAACGTGATGGAAAATGTTTTTAACATATTAGAAGAAAGAGGCTATATAGAGCAAATGACTCATCCAAAAGAAATGAAAGAACTATTTAGTAAGGAATCTGTTGCTTTCTACATTGGAATTGATCCTACTGCTGATAGTTTACATGTTGGTCATTTTGTTTCACTAATGGTCGCAAGTCATATGCAAAAATGTGGTCATAAACCAATTATCTTAGTTGGTGGTGGTACTGCTAGCATTGGTGATCCTTCTGGTAAAACAGACATGAGAAAAATGCTATCTCGCGAAGATATTAATCATAATGTTGAATGTTTAAAAAAGCAAATAGAAAAATTTGTTAGTTTTGAAGGAGAAAATGCAGCCATTATTGTAAATAATGCTGATTGGCTTTTAGATTTCAAATTTGTTGATTTTATGCGTGAAATTGGTAGTTTATTTTCAGTTAATAAAATGCTTGCTGCTGAATGTTATAAACAAAGATTAGAAACAGGATTAACATTTTTTGAAATGAGTTATATGTTAATGCAATCTTATGATTTTTTACATCTATATAACACATATGGATGTAAACTTGAAATAGGTGGAAATGACCAATGGTCTAATATAATCGGTGGAGTTGACTTAATCAGAAAAATTGGAAAAGATGATTCTTTCGGTTTAACTTTTAAACTTCTTACTACAAAAGAAGGAAAGAAAATGGGTAAAACTGAAAAAGGTGCTTTATGGCTAGATTCTAAAAAGACATCTCCTTATGAATTTTATCAATATTGGAGAAACATTGAAGATTCAAGTGTAGAAAATGTTTTAAAAATGCTTACATTTTTGCCTATAGATAAAATTAATGAGCTTACTTCACTAAAAGATGAACATATTAATGAAGCTAAAAAAATAGCAGCTTATGAAATCACAAAATTAATTCATGGAGAAGATGAAGCAAAAAAAGCAGAAGAAGCTTCTAATGCTTTATTTAATGGTACTGGCAGTTTAGAAAATATGCCTACAGTAAAAATCGAATCTACAAATATTTCTATTTTAGAGGCAATTATAACAACTGGTATTGCTCCTTCAAAAGGTCAAGCAAGAACTTTAGTAAATCAAGGTGGAATTTCTCTAAATGATAACAAAATTACTGATGTAAATTATTGTTTATCTGATAATGATTTTAAAGATGGCTATGCTATTTTAAAAAAAGGAAAGAAAGTTTTTTATAAATTAGTAATCTAATATTTATACAAATATTATTTTATAAAAAGAGGAAACAAAGAATTGTTTCCTCTTTTTTATTCATTATGAGACATTTAAGACCTGTCCCCTGTGTCTCATTTTTTATCTTCTTTTTCTTTTACTTTTTCTAAAGAATCTATTAATTCTTGAACTTTCTTTATGTCTTTCCCCATCATTTCCCAGTCATTGTTTTCATTTGATTGTGTTAAGTTTTTGTTTGCTTTTATAATTGCTTCTATTAATCCTTCAACATCATCTGTGTTTTCTACTTCTATGTCTACCGCATATTTAGAAAGTAAATTTTCTAATGCTTTTGTTAAGTTGTCTCCTATCGCAACTTTGTTTCCTGATGCTACAACTACTTTTTTTAGTACTGGTACTTCTGATTCGTTTAACATTGTTTGATATATTGGTTCAACATATAATATTGTATTATTAATAGGAACTGCTATCATTTGTTTTGTTAATTTTGTTCCTGTAACATTTAATGATTTTAGTTCACTTGATATTGCTTCGTCCTCTTCTAATTGTTTATCAAGTTGCATTGGTCCCACAATATTACTGTCTGCTGAAAATTTATATAGTTTTAGTTCATTGTTTCCATTACTATTGCTTCCTACTAAATATGATATAATGTTTTGTTTTTCATCTGGTGTGTAAATTTGAACTAGTCCTAGTTGTTCTCCATCTGATGTTTTTACCATTGTATAGTATGGCTCCATATAAGTTCCTGTTGATTTTGTTGATTTTGTACTATTAAATTTTGCAATATCCCATACATCGTCAGCTCTATATAATACATCTGGTTTTACGTTATGATATACTTTTAAAATTTTTGCTTGTACATTATATAAAAATTCTGGATATACAAAATGACTTGATATATCTTCTGGTATTTTTTCATCTAATTCTTTGAATAAGCTTGGATAAATGTTTCTATATGCCATAGCTATTGGATCGTTTCTATCTGTTATATAATATGACATTGTACCATCATAACTATCGATAATTACTTTAACAGAGTTTCTAATATAGTTTATTTTTTCTTTTGTTCCATCATGTTCTATACTTGTATATTGTGAATATGGATAACTAGATGATACTGTATAAGCATCTAACACCCATACAATCTTTCCTTCATCTGTTACTGCAGTATATGGTTCTTCATCATAAATTAAATATGGTAATGCTTTTTTGGCTCTTGTTATTACATCTCTATTAATTAAAATTTTGCTTTCATTTGTTATTTCTCCTGAGAAAGCTAAATTAATATCTCCTTTTTTTATACCTAATATTAATCTATCTAAAAATCCTAATTGCAATCCAGCTTGTCCATTATAAGAATATACTTGATCTGTTCCGTTTTCATCAGTGTAATCATATTCGTTTTTGTTTTTCGTATTTGTTGCAATTGTCTCTTTTGTCTCTAATCCGAAATAAATACGTGGTTCAGAAATATTTATTTTTTCATCTTTTCCAACTATGTCTTTTTGAATATACTGTATATTTCCATTTTGTGAACTTTCTGTTGCTGATGTAAATATTTCTCCTATTCCGTGTGTATATTCATATGTTTTATTATTATAAGTTCTTCCTGAGTTTGTTATTTCTCTTGGTGCTACATATACTAGCTGATTTTTTCCATTTATATTGTATTTTGCAATACTAATATTAGGATAAACATAGTGTCCTGTCACTGTTTGACTATTTTCTAATGTTTTTGATACAGCATCTTTACTAATAACTGGTATATTATTAATTACATTAGCATTTTCTTCTACTTCTTCACTTGTTATGGTTCCTGAATTTTCTATATTCTTTTCTTCTATATTAATATTATATGCATTTTTAGTATTCTTTATATTTTCTGCTATATATTCTTTTTCTTTATCTAATTCATTTGTGCTAACAAATGCTAAATCAAATACTACCATTACTATAAATAATACTACTAAATATCCTGGTATTACTGCAAGATTCTTTAATACTTTACCTGTATTTCCTTTTTTAAAGTATTTTAATGCTCTATATGCAAATATTATAATGACAAATGCAAATATTACATATCCCCATAACTTAATGGTTGTCTCTGTCATCCCTGCTCCTACTATTTCTAAGTCATTTTTAACAGTTAGAATTTTTCCAAACATTGTATTTTGAGTATTTATTACTGTAAGAATTGCAATTCCTATTATTATTAATAATGCATTTCTTGTTAATTTTTTCATAAACAAGCTTTCTTTTAGCATTTTTCCATCTACGCCATCAAAGTAACGATTAAATGCTATTACATAATATAATGCTATATAAATTGATAATCCTACAAAAAGAATTACAAAATATAATGCTAATGTTTCAATTACTGGTTTTTGAAACATATAATAAGCAATATCTAATCCAAATATCGGGTCTTGAATTCCAAATGATGTACCATTAGAAATAAGCATAATTTTTTGCATCAATGCTGATGATGTTACAAAACTAACTAATGCTGATATTACTAAAGCTAAAGATTTATTTGGCAATTTCGGAATTTCTTTTTTTTCTTTTTCAAAAAATGGCTTTAATCCTTTTTTTATTCCCCTATTTGTAAAATATAAAATAAAATATAAAATAACAAAATTAACTGCCATAATTCCATATCTATAAGTTAGATTTGTATAAAATATATTTGTATAATTTTGCCCCAATTCCAAATATTCTAAATAACTTCCTCTTAATTCAATATAACTAATTCCTGCAAATAATAGTAAAAATAATAATACTAAAATCATTCTTGTTCTATTTTTTTTCTTTTTATTTAAATCTAGTATATCTTTTTTGCTTGTATCTTTCTCTTTTTGGATTGAAATATTATCGTTTTCTTTACTCTCTTCTTTCACTTTTTTTCCTCCTAAATTCTAACATCCTTTTTTATTAAATGATTGCTTTTACAAAATCTTCTGAATTAAAAATCTCCATATCGTCAATTTGTTCTCCTACACCTATAAACTTAATTGGGATTTTATTTTCTTCAACAATTCCAATTGCTACTCCACCTTTTGCTGTTCCATCTAATTTAGTAATAACCAATCCTGTTAAATCTGCCTCTTCTTTAAATGCTTTTACTTGTGAAATCGCATTTTGACCTGTCGTCCCATCTATTACTAATAATACTTCTTTGTCTGCCTCTTGCATTTCTTTGTTAATTACTTTTTGAATTTTATTTAACTCGTCCATTAAATACTTTTTATTATGCAATCTTCCTGCTGTATCTACAATTAATACATCTGCATCTTTTTTCTTTGTTATTTTTATTGCTTCATATACTACAGAAGCTGGATCTACACCCTCTTCTCTTTTTACTATATCAGCTCCTGCTCTGTTTGCCCATATTTCTAATTGTTCTACAGCTGCTGCTCTAAAAGTATCTGCTGCTGCTACAACTACCTTTTTACCATCTTTTGCTAATCTATTTGCAATTTTTCCAATAGATGTTGTTTTTCCTACTCCATTTACTCCAACTACTAAAATAACAGATGGCTTTGTATTTAAATGTAAATTAATGTCTGTAACATCTAATATTTTTTTCATTTCTTCTCTTAATGCTTTTTTTACATCTTCTTCGTCTTGTATCTTATCTTTTTTTATTCTGTTTCTTAAGTTGCTAATTATCTTAACTGATGTTTCTACTCCTATGTCTGACATAATTAGAACTTCTTCTAATTCATCTAAAAATTCTTCATCTACTTTTCTAAAGCTTTTAAACACATTATTTATCTTTTCGTCAAATGAACTTTTAGTTTTATTCATTCCTTGTTTTAATTTTTCAAAAAATCCCATGTTTTCTCCTTTCATCTTTTAATAAAAGTTATTTTTTAAGAATTATTTAATATATTTACTTTTTATTAAAATATAACGTTGTTATTATAACATATTTTCCTCTATATGTGAACCTCTAGGTAGAATTTTTTGTTTTATTAACTTTAAATCAAAATCTTCAATTCTAACAATCTCCAGATAATTATAAAATATCAAATATATTCTGGTTGATACTAAACGTCAGCAAAAGCCATTTTATGAGCAACTACAATTCATTCTCTTATATCTGGCTCAACCACAATTTTTAGTCCTGTTTCAATGGTGCAAAATCATGTCCTTGACCTATCAATCCATGCTTTTGATAATTCTTTTCCTCTTGTTTTATTTCTTTGCATTATACTATCATTATTGGTATATAAAAAAATATATTCATCTGGTTGCAATAGTGTACTGTCATTAACCAATTTTTCATATTGACCGCATTGCATGCTTAAATGTAGGATATTTACCTAATCTTTCAAATGCATAACTAATTGCTACTGTAGATAATGCACATCTATGTAAAATAACATTTTTTCCTCTTCAAACATAAAAAATGCCCTCCTTTCCAGGAAGAGAACATTTTAGTTTTATGTACAAAAAAACAACCTACAAACTTTTAAGTTCGTAAGTTGTTATAATATGGTGCCATTGACGTAGTTATCTACAACTTTTTTCGGCACTTCTCACGATTGATACAAATATCAATCAATTTACTAAAGTATATCATATTTTTGATTAAATACAATACATTATTTAAGAAAATTTTATAATTTTGTTATATAAAAAAGCACCCCCTGTTTAGGGGGATACTTTTGGTCAGATTTTACATTTTTCTAAAACAATCCTCAACATTGTTGGATATCCGTTCTTAAAGTCAACTTCTTCAAATCTAACAAGTTCTAGATGTTTTGAAAATGTATTAATATATGTTGTTAAACGTCTATGATAATAGGTTAATTTTGTTTGATGTTGCAAACCATTTTTTATTTGGAATGGTATTTGATAAAATCTTTCATAATTATAATTAAATGGTTCTGCCAAAGTAATCTTACCTCTAGCCACCTTATCAGGCAACCAAAAAGCTGGATGTGGAATAGTTATAAGTACAATACCTTTATGTTTTAGTATAATACTTGTTTTCCGAATTGTTTGTTCTAATTCTTGAAGGTTGTGAAGTACCATATTATATACTACAACATCAAACTTCTTACTCTCATCAAAATCTACCACGTTCTGTTGAGTAAATTTCAAGTTAAAATGAGATTTTGCACAAACAATTGCAGATTCAGAAATATCGATTCCTTCTACTTTGGTTTCTGCAAATTTTTTTGCAATGCTCGCAGTTAAATAACCACAACCACAGCCAACATCCAAAATATCAATATTTGTTCCACTTTTTTTAAGATAATCTGAAATATTGCCATAAATAAATGGTTCTAATACATCCTTGAATGTAGCATCGATTCCTTTAGTCAGCTCGTCAAGCCGACTTTCATAGTCATATTGATTATTCATCAGATTTCACCTCTATATTTTTAATAGAAATATGATTGTGAGCTAGTATCTGACCATCACTAGCCACTTCAAATTTTTTTACATACTATATTCTAGCACAAATTTTTATAAAATTCAATCTTTTGATTATACTAACCTATAGACTTATATATACTTCAATATAATTATTTAATTTAAAGTATTAAATAAATATAGTGCAATTTTATTTTGTTCTGTTGTTTCTATTTCCATAAGTTTAGCCATTGCAAACATTACAAGTTTATATTTCCCAAAATTTACAAGTGTAGTTCTATATTCTTCATCTATGCTTTTTAACATATTATCAAACTTCTCATAGTTTTCTTTAGTATTATATATAAGCCCTGACCGTTCGCTTTGGCTCATACATATTGCCAGTCTTAATTTATTTTTTATATCCATATCATTTATCATATCTATCAAATATTTTACTTTATCATTATCCATATTCAATTTTCCTCCTTTTAAAATCTGGTATCATTATTTTTTTTATTCTTGGTTTGCTTGTTTCCGTCTGGTATAGTTACTTTTCTATTAATATTATTTGCAATTTCATTATCATTGTCGTCAAATATACCATTTTTATATAAGTCATCGCTTACAATTTTATAGTTATTATCTTTGTCATAGCAAATTCTTTTGTGAAAATGGCTCATAATACTATGCCAAAAGCCTTTGAATTTTTGTAATTCTTGCTTTAGCTTTTCTTTTTCAGTTTGTAGTTTGCTAATAATCTTGTCTTTAGTAGAAAGTTCCTTTTTTAGATTGCCAATTTCATTATCTTTTAATTCTATCTCATATTTAAGTGAACGATTTTCTTTTTCTATTTCAAAAGCAGAATGTTCAAAATCTTTAATTGCCATATTTAAGTCATTTACATTTCTGACAGTTTTAGTAATATTTTTTACGTCTTTTGTGTAATTCTTCAATTTTTGGACGCTCTCGCTTGAAATAACTATATTATTTTTATTCATTAGAGTAGGTTTCAAATTGTCTAATATTTTATTTACATTATTGCCAGTATTATAAAGTTCTTTAATTTACGTATTTGCTTTTTCAAGTTTCTGTTCTTTTTTAGCTAGTTGTTTCTTGATTTTTCTATAATCGCCCATATCTTTGACATTTATGTCTTGATTTCTGCCTTTTTGCTTTTCCTTTAGCTTAAAATCCATATCATAAAACTTATTAAAAGATTTTATACAAGCATTTCTCATTTTATCTTGTATTTCTGTTAAAGATGTTTTTGTAAATAGCTTAGTTTTTCCAACTTGCTTTTTCATTCCCCTAGTACAATTTTCTATTATTGGAACGCCTACAATATGCATATGGGGAGAGGTTTCATCAAAATGTATTGTGGCATTTGCTACTTTAAAAGTTGGTACAATTCTTACTAAATCTTTTACTTGTTCATTATATACATCAATCATTTTTAGCCTGTATTCATTATCTTTATTATTCCAAAAATCCATATCTCCAAGTTCTATTATAATTTCACAAGCTATATCATTTTGAGACTCACATACTTTTTTAAAATAATTTTAAATTTTTCTGTCATCACGATTTTGTTTTGTGTTATATTCTATTCTAGCTTGCTCAAACTCATCTAAATATACTTGTTTTACATCATTTACAATATCATTAGTACCATATATTGTTCTAATTAGTTCTCTATGATTATCATAAGCTCTTAAATTGTGCTTATTAACATCTGATAAATCTTTTGCATTTTGAATTGCATTATTTGATAAAGATGTAGTTCCAGATAAATTTTCTTTTGCAACTTTCTTTGCTAATTTACTTTTGTTTTTATCACTACCCAAGTGAAAAGAATATGCCAATTCTTGCTCCATAAAATCCCTCCTTTGAAATTTCTTCGTAGCTATGGACTTTGGCTTTGCCATAAGTCCTAACCCAGTAGACTTAAGTTAAGTACACTTTTAAAAATTTATATTTGTAGATAGCTGAAAACGATATAAAATATAGTTCTAAAAAGTAGTAAAATTAAATTTTAGGAGGATTTTATTATGGTAGAGATAACTTATCACAAAGAGGGAGATTATTTTATTCCTGACTTATTTTTAGAGAAAGAGGAATATGCAAAAGATTATAATATTGGAAAGTATGGTCATTTAAGATTAGAATATTTAAAAAATCATAAGAAAGCAGAATATATAATAATGTTTATGAACAAGACTTTAAGAAAACATATTGTTGAAACTGATAAACAAGCTAAAAGGAAATTTGAAATACTTATGAAACAAATGCTACAGAAAAATCCTATTGATGAACATTTGAAAGATACTGACCCACTAAAATGGACTGGAATTATGAATAATTATAAGTGTTCAGCAGAAGAAATTATATTCAAAGAATTAATTTATATTTAGATTTTTACTTGGCAACTGCAAACAATTGTCCTATAATAAGTGGAGAATTTAAAGAGATTGGAAGTGATATTATGAGTAAAGAACTTATAACAACACAAATGAATGTAAATAATAAATTAGTTAGAGTTATGAGAGTAGATAATGTAGATTATATATCTCTAACAGATTTAGCAAAATATCAAAATGAAAATGATCCATCAGGAGTTATACGTAATTGGATGTCTAATAAAAATTCTTTCGATTTTTATAATCTTTGGGAAGAATTACATAATGAAAATTTTAATTCCGTGGAATCACACAGAATTAAAATCGATGAAGTTGGATATAACCGTTTTACTATGACACCAAATCGTTGGAAGAAAGAGTTTAATGCTATTGGAATTATTCCAAGCAGTGGAAAATATAGCATAGGTACATTTGCACACCCTGATATTGCTTTCGAGTTTGCAAGTTGGTTGAATGTAGAATTTAAATTATATTTAATTACAGAATTTGAACGATTAAAGCAGAATGAAAGCTATCAAAACAAAATTGATTGGTCAGTTAGAAGAGAACTTGCAAAAACAAATTATAGAATACATACTGATAGTATAAAAGAAAATATAATTCCTATACTAACTGAAAAGCAAAAATTATATGTATATGCCAATGAAGCAGATATTTTAAATGTTGCATTATTTGGAATGACTGCAAAAGAATGGAAAGATAAAAATCCTACTTTAGATGGCAATATGAGAGACTATGCAAATATTCTTCAGTTAGTAATTTTGAGTAATTTAGAAAATTTAAATAGCGAGATGATAGCTCAAGGAATAGAACAAAAGACAAGACTTGAAAGATTAAATGAAATAGCTAAAAAGCAATATAATATATTACAAGATAGTAAAGGAATAAAAAAATTAGAAGGATTAGATAATAATTATTATATAAAATAGTGAATAGTAAAACCCGTTTTGAAAAAATCAAAACGGGTTACTTACGTTATTTAATTGTTTTCCAACATTGAGGATCTTTACCGTAAAAATTACCTGAAAGACATTTAGCGACTGATGGACAACCACGACAAAAATTTTTCAATTTGCATTTTGAGCATTCTTCAAATTTTTCGTACTGTCTATATTGTTTCATTTTTTCACCAAAAAAAATGTCGTACAAACTTTCTTCTGGTACTTTTCCAATTGGAGATTCACATCTTCTACAAGCATATACTGTTCCATCAGACAAAACTGTCATATGAGAAATTCCACACCGACACCCATCTAATATCAAATCCTTAGGATTTTCAACATTGTCTATATTAAACAAACCATTTTCATAAAGAAATAAAGTCCATAAATGATCTTTTAATACAAACTTCGTATGACTGTCTTTATAGGAAATAAACTTTTCCCACATTGTGCCTAAAAATTCGTGATATTCTTCTGCAGACACAATATTTTGAAAATCATCTGGATTAGGGCAATATCTTGCAAAAGCAAAATTGTCTACCTCATATTTTACAACTGTGTCAACCAAATTAGGAATTTCGTCGATATTACTCTTTGAAACAGTAGCCATAATAGTAGTAGCAATTCCTGCTTTTCTCAGGCAATTAAGCTTACTTAAGGTTGCAGTAAAAGAGCCTTTTTTTCTAATAAAGTCGTGGGTTGCTTCTAATCCATCCAAAGACATTTGATAATTAATACATCCATAATCTTTGAGTTTCATAGCTACTTCATCTGTAATATGAAATGGATTTCCTAATATCGCAAATTTAATGTTGTTTTGCTTGAGTAACTCGAGAAAATCCCATACATTTTTATAAAGTAAAGGATCTCCACCAGTTACAGAGATAAAAGGTGTCCGTTTCATTTTTTTACTGGTAATAATAAAATCTTGCAATATTACAGAAAGTTTTTCGAAAGGTAAATCATTGTTTTTACACAAATCTTTTCCTGCATAAATATAACAATGTTTACATCTTTGATCACAACTATCTGTAATATGCCATTGTAGTCCAAAGTATTTTTGTGCCATTACTATCCCTCCTGAGATTATAAACAACCTCCACCACAGCCACCAATGCAGCCTCCACCGCAACCTCCTCCACAGCCCCAACTGCCACCAGAAGTATTTTTCTTATCTTCTTCTGTTTCTTTAGATAATGTAGTATCGCTAGCGTTAACTGTTTCTGTAGAAGAGAGTACATCCTGTGCTGTAAAAGAAGGAGAATAATCTACTGCATCTTTATCAGCCCAATAGTTACAGGAATCTTCTATTTTCCGAGTATCCTCATCAGAAGATTTCTTACCAAACAACGTCTTAAAAAAATTTTTAAACATAAGTATTCCTCCTCGTATAAAATTATTTAGATAGGATTTATATATACACTTGCTTAAAGCAAGATAATAAAAATAACAAAAATATCTTATCATATTTTTATGTAAATTTCAATAATTATGGTTAATTTTATTGACTTTTATGTGTAGGTTAGTCAATCATTTGTCACAAATTATTTAAAATAAATACTTTGAGCACCTATATTGTAAATAACGATTCTTCTTGACTTTTATATTTTTCTATGAATTCACTGGGACTCAACCATCCTAATGGTCTCATTGGAAAATTATTATATTCTTTTCTCCATTCTTTTCCTTGATTTCTTAAATCTTCTAAACTATAAAATACTCTTTTATAGTAAAATCTTTCTTGATCTTTTCTATGACTTCTTTCTACTCTTCCATTTTGTTTGGGTGTATGTGGCTTTATTACTTTATATTCTATTCCTAATTCTTCTAATGTTTTTTCAAACATTGTTTTTTTATTTTTCAAAAATGCTTGCCAACTTAATCTATTTGTAAATTCAAATCCATTATCTGTTTGTATTTTCTTTACTTTAAACGGGAAATATTTTACTAATCTTTTCGCAAATTCACTTGACGCATATGTATCATGTGCATTTGTAAACCATGTATATCTTAATCTTGAATACTCATCTATTGCTGTATATTGATAAAATTTTTCGCCTTTTTCTTGTAGTTCTTTACTCATACATTTTTTGGGCACATATTTTACATCTACTTGTATTTTTTCTCCTGGATATTCTCCTGTTACCCATTCATTTGGCTCACTTTCCTTCTTTTTACTTGGTGTCTTTTCATATATTCCTATTCTTTGCATTGCATGATATAATCCTTGTATTGTTCTTGTATATCCTGCTTTATGCAATTTTATCCATAATACTACTAATCCTGTATCTTTATTATTTCTTTTATAATTTTTTATTAACTTTATTTCTTCCTCTGTATGTTGATTTGGATGCGAATGCGGACGTCTTGATTTATCTTTTAAACTTTCTAACGTTCCATCATATCTATTTCGCCATCTATATATTGTTCTTTTACATTCTCCAAATTTATATGCCGCCTTTGCTACTCCATATTTTTTTGAAAATTTTACTACTGACTCTTTATATTTTAATCTATCTGTGATATTATTACCCATAAGAGAGCACCTCCGATATGTTTATTTTTGGTCATTTAAACAATATCATTTTTGTGCTCTCTTTTCAATATTTTATTTTCAATCTTCTTGTGACATATCTATTTTAAACCTATATTCCAGTATTTATACAGTTTTCAGATATTCTTCTAATTCTGATAATTTAATCTTTTTAGCTAAATTAGAAATGTAAACATCATTTGAATAATTGAAAACTAGCAATGTAATATCTTTAATTATTATTCTATGTGGCTCAATATAGGAAAGATTTGTTTTATCTAGTTTTCTAATACTTCCATTGATAAATACCGGCTTAACCTTAGCAAACTCACATATAAATTCAAGTCTTTGCTTTAAACATTCCTCAAATTCTAATTCTTCTTTAATTATCTTCATAAACACCATCCTTTCTTTTTCGGATGATTTTAATGTTTTTAGACAACAAAAAAATCAACCAGATTATTTCTCTGATTGATTTTCATATCTCTCTGTTCAATTTAGTTCGAACAGATTCGTCATTGGTGCCAACAGGCAGAATCGAACTGCCGACCTACGAGTTACGAATCCGTTGCTCTACCAACTGAGCTATATTGGCATAACTCTGTTTTACTGTATAATTATAATATTTTTTCTTATAAAAATCAAGAAAAAGATAATTATTTTATCTTATAAAATAATTATCTTTTTTATAATTCACTTCATTTTTTAATACATTCCATCCATTCCTGCTGGCATTCCACCTTCTTGTGATCCGCAATTACAATTTTTTGGTTCTGGTGCATCTGTTACTAAACTTTCTGTTGTAAGTACCATTGATGCGATAGAAGCTGCATTTTGAAGTGCACTTCTTGTTACTTTTGTAGGGTCTACAATTCCTACTTTTTTCATATCTACATATTGTTCATTTGCAGCATCAAATCCTATTCCAGCTTCTGATTCTTTTACTTTATTTACAATAACTGCTGGCTCTAATCCTGCATTTACTGCTATTTGTTTTACTGGTTCTTCTAATGCTTTTAATACAATTTGAGCACCTAATTTTTCTCCATTTTCTAATGTATCTACTAATTTTGATACTTTTGGAATTACATTAATTAGAGCTGTTCCTCCACCACTAACAATTCCTTCTTCTACTGCTGCTTTTGTTGCAGATAATGCATCTTCAATTCTTAGTTTTTTGTCCTTCATTTCAACTTCTGTTGCTGCACCAACTCCAATAACAGCTACTCCTCCTGCTATCTTTGCTAAACGTTCTTGTAATTGTTCTTTATCATAATCACTTTGTGTTTCATTAATTTGTGCTTTTATTTGACCAACTCTATCTGCTATTTGTTGTTTGTCTCCTGCTCCATCTACGATAATTGTATTTTCTTTTTGTACTTTAACTTGTTTTGCTTTACCTAATTGTGCAATTGTTGTATCTTTTAATTCTAATCCTAAATCAGAAGTTATTACTTCTCCTCCTGTTAATACTGCTATATCTTCAAGCATTGCTTTTCTTTTATCTCCAAATCCAGGAGCTTTAACAGCTACTACATTTAGAACTCCTCTTAATTTATTTAAGATTAATGTTGATAAAGCTTCTCCTTCCATATCATCACAAATAATTAGTAATTTTCCTGATTCTTGCATTAAACTTTCTAGTAATGGTAAAATTTCTTGAATATTGCTAATTTTTTTGTCTGTAATTAATATATATGGATTATCTAAAACTGCTTCCATTTTCTCTGTATCAGTTGCCATATATGGTGATAAATATCCTTTATCAAATTGCATTCCTTCTACTACATTTAATTCTGTATTTGATGTTTTAGATTCTTCTATCGTTATAACTCCATCTTTAGAAACTTTTTCCATTGCATCTGCAATTAAATTTCCTATTTCTTCATTATTAGCTGATATACTTGCTACTCTTGCAATATCTTCTTTTCCATTAACTGTTGAGCTAATTTCCTTTAACCCTTCAACTGCTGTATTGACCGCTTTATCAATACCTCTTTTTATTGCCATTGGATCACTACCTGCTGCTACATTTCTTACTCCTTCTTTTATCATACTTTGTGCTAAAACTGTTGCTGTTGTAGTACCATCTCCTGCAACATCATTTGTCTTTGTTGAAACTTCTTTTACTAAACGAGCTCCCATATTTTCAAATTTATCTTCTAATTCTATTTCTTTTGCTATTGTTACACCATCATTTGTTATTAATGGTGCTCCAAAACTTTTATCTAAAACTACATTTCTTCCTTTTGGTCCTAATGTTACTTTAACAGTGTCTGCTAATTTGTTTACACCTTCCAATAAAGATTTTCTTGCATCTTCTCCAAATTTAATAACTTTTGCCATTTTTTATCCTTCCTTTCATTTATTAAGTTACAACTATTTTTATAAATAGCTTTTTTTATTTTACTTTATTATAAAACAATTGCTAATATATCATTTTGTTTTACTATTATGTATTCTTCTCCTTCATATTTTACCTTTGTTCCTGCATATTCACTAACAATGATGTTATCTCCTTTTTTTACATTCATTGTTTCTGCTTTTCCGTCTATAACTTCTCCTGGTCCTACTTCTATTACTTCTGCTATTTGTGGTTTTTCTTGAGCAGCTCCTGCTAATATAATTCCACTTTTAGTTGTTTCTTCGCCTTCTTTCATTTTTATTAATACTCTACTTCCTAATGGTTTAATCATATTTATTACCTCCTTATATTTTTAGCACTCTTCTTTGTTGACTGCTAATAATTTATACCCATTTTATTAAAAAGTCAATACTATTTTTATATTTTTCACACAAAGTTCACATATCTATTTTATTCATTGATACATAAGCTTATTACAATTTTTTCTATTTTCTTGCATTTTTATCCTATCCAGTTTATAATACTTATATGAAAAGATTAATTGTAGATAAAAAATATGATCAAAAAAAATTAAATAAATTTTTACAGGACAAAATTCCTAATCTTACATCTACTTTATTTTATAAAACTTTAAGAAAAAAAGATATTAAAGTAAATGGATTAAGAATAAAAGAAAATATTACCGTTTCAATTAACGACGAAATTTTAGTATATATCTCTGATGATTTATTAACTTCTAATATTCGTATAGATATATTTTTTGAAGATGATAACATTTTAGTAATTAACAAACCTTATAATATAGAGGTTACTGGTAATAACAGTTTAACAACATATGTTCATCAAAAATATTCCAAACGGTTTTAAGCCTATGCCTTGTCATCGAATAGATAGAAATACAACTGGTTTAGTTTTATTTGCTAAAAATGAAGAATCATTAAACATTCTTTTAAATAAGTTTAAAAATCACGAAATTGAAAAGCACTACTTAGCATTAGTATATGGTATTCCAAAACAAAAATATAAAAGATGTGAAGCTTACTTGTTTAAAGATAATAAAAAATCAAGAGTCTATATAAGTGATACTTTTAAAAAAGGTTATCAAAAAATCATTACTACTTATAATATTTTAGAAACGAAAAACAATAATACATGTCTTTTGGATGTTCAAATAGAAACTGGAAAAACACATCAAATTCGTGCACATCTTGCACACTTAGGCTACCCTATTATTGGAGATCGGTAAATATGGACTAAATGATATAAATAAAAAGTTCGGAAAGAAATATCAAATGCTTTGCAGCTATATCATAAAATTCAACTTTAAATCTAATTCTGGTATTTTAAATTATTTAACCAATAAAAGTTTTATATTAGATAAAAATAAATTTATATAATAAGGAGATTTATATGTTTAACAAAATAAATGTACTAATTAATGAAGAAAAATTACAATCAAGAATTAATGAAATATCAAATGAAATATCGAATGATTTTAAAAATGAAGAAATCATATTAATCTGTGTTCTAAAAGGCTCTGTCTATTTTACAATAGACTTATCAAAAAAAATAACTAACAATTCTATTATATTAGATTTTATGAAAGTAAGTAGTTATGAAAATGGCTCTACATCTTCTTCTGGTAAAATAAATTTTGAGCTAGATATACATGAAAATATTGAAAATAAAAATGTAATTATTATAGAAGATATTGTAGATTCTGGATTAACTCTAAATTATTTATACAATTATTTAAGTAAAAAAAATCCTAAAAACTTAAAAATTTGTGTTCTTTTAGATAAAAAAGAACGAAGAACTGTACCTATAAAAATAGATTATACATGTTTTGAAATTGAAAATAAATTTGTTGTTGGGTATGGATTAGACTATGATGAAAGATATAGAAACTTACCTTATATTGGATATATTGAAGAAAATTAAAAATAAAAAAGGATTGATAATTTTTAAAGAATATCGTATAATAAAAAGGTACTTGGGGATGTAATGGTTTCGACATACTACCAGAAGTATAGATAGCAAGTAGTGGATTCTCGTTGGCCACTTTAAAAAACGGGAAAATAAAAATAAACGCTGATAAACAAGAATTAGCATTAGCTGCCTAATTGCAGTTACGTCTTATTTTAATATGCCCACGTATTTTAATAGGATGTCATAACTAGTGGGAAACGAAGCTACTTTTTCTTTTAATGTAGTAGGTATTTTAAAAAGATATATTATAATTTATCCTGTTTGTTGGAGAAATTGTAATGAATAAAAAAAACAAACTAAACTTGTAGAAATCTATGTGGAAAGTATTATGGACAGGAGTTCGACTCTCCTCATCTCCACCAAAAAATGAGACACTGGGGACAGTCCTTATTTGTCTCACATTTATTATTTTTTGCGGGTATAATTTAGTGGTAGAATGTCATGCTTCCGACCTGATAGCGAGGGTTCGATTCCCTCTACCCGCTCCATAAGATAAAATCGTCGCACCAATGTGACGTTAATGATTAAATCAATCTGAAAAGATTGATTTTTTTGTGCGTTATTGCAAAGAAAGGTGTGATGTGATATGATTAAAATAATTAAAAAGAAAATCAATATGAGTGATGAACTTAGGAGTAAAATTAATTGGTCTTGCAAATTTAATAATAGACCCTACCAGATTATTGAGGGTCACCTAAGAATTGTGGAACATACAAATTTAGCATATGTTGAGCCACATAAAGTAATTATTGGAGATACACTATATTTATTCTTCAATGAACAAAAACATTTTTATATTGGGAATTTAAAGAAGAAAATCCCTATTGCTGATTTATCAGAATACATAGCAAGGCATTAATTAATTGAGAGTTTATATACTCCCATAATATTGGTTTATTTTGTCGTGTAAATAATCAATATAAAGTATAAGGTGTCTTGTTATGTGACACCTTTTTTGGTGCCTTTCATTAAAAGAAAAGGAGGAAAAATTATGAATAATGAAAGGATGATTGCAGCAGTTTATATTCGTGTTTCGACAGAGGATCAGGCACGAGAAGGATTTTCTTTAGGAGAACAAAAAGAAAAGTTATTACAACTCTGTGCGTTTAAAGGTTATGAAGTATTTAAGGCTTATGAAGATGCAGGAATATCTGCAAAAGATATGGAACATAGACCTGCATTTCAAGAGATGTTACAAGATATGAAGGACGGAAAAATTAATTATATTGTAGCCTACAAACTAGATAGAGTTACTCGTTCAGTTCGTGATTTAGAAGAATTAATATCTCAGTTAGAAAAATATAATTGTTATTTAGTTTGTGATAGAGATGATGTTAATACTTCTACTGCTAACGGAAGATTTTTTGTAAGAATGCTAACAGTATTATCACAATTAGAAATTGAAATTGTATCGGAAAGAACTAAATTTGGACTTAATGGAGCAATTAAGTCAAGTCATTTACCAGGTCCTGCCCCACTAGGATATAAGAAAGATGGTAATAAAAAAACTATTGTTGATGAAACAACTAAACCTGTTATTGAAAGAATATTTAAGTTGTATTTGGAAGGCAAAAGTTTTCAGCAAATATCAAATATCTTTAATAAAGAAAAATTATTAAATCCAAAGAAATGGAAAGACACGACTATTCAAAAGATAATTGATAACAAAATCTATATGGGAGATTATGAGCAATATAAAAGAATTGCTAAAAAAGAAAACAAAGAACCTGTTATTTATATGAATGTTGTTGAGCAAATAATATCACGTGCAATGTGGGAAGAATGCCAAAGACAAAAAGAAATTAATCAAAGAACTTATACTAGAGATAGAGTTTATTTATTCTTTCAAAAGATTAAGTGTCCTACTTGTGGAAGAATAATGAAATGTAAAGGTTCAGGTGGCAAAAAGAAAAAGTATATGTATTACAATTGTGAGAAGTGTCATTTAAATTATCGTGAAGATAAAATTGAAGAATGTTTAATGCAATTTATTTATGACTTAGTTGAATATGATATGGCAGTTAAAAAGTATTTTCTACCTATTTTAGCAGACCATAAACCAACGAAAACTGATGATATAGATAAAGAGATTAATGGGTTAATAAAACAAAAAGAACGCATTAAAAAAGCATATATGAGTGGTATTGTTGAGATGGAAGATTTTTCAGAAGATTATAGACTAATTGAAGAAAAATTAGAAATTTTAGAACAAAAGAAATCAGAACTTTTAAATCTAGATAATATAACTTTTACTCCACAGCAGTTAATGGCAGATAGAGATATTGAACGAGAAACTATGATAAGATTAGATACTTTAAATGATGTTGTTAAAACAAATTGGAAAAGTAAAACAAAAGATGAAAAACAAGAATTTATATCTAAATTTATTGAGTCAATTATTCTAACAAAAGATAAAAACAATGAACTTCATATAGATAAAATTAATTTTAGAAAAAGTTATATAAACAATCTAATGAAATTTTTAGATAAAGGAATATTAGATGTATTAGTACCTGTTGAGGTAAATGGTAAAGAAGAATTTATTATTGGTAGTCCTAATATTTCTAATGAACAAGTGCAAGAATATCTAGATAGATTAAATGAATTTTATGAAACAAAAATGTATCAACTTTATGAAAGAGTTGATGAAGAAACTGGTAACATTATTGGAGAATTTACACCTAAAAAGAACGAAAAAATTATAAGAATAGTACCTATTTCACCTACTGAAATAAAAACAAAATCAATTATAAATAAAGAAGATATTGAAACAAAATATGGTATTGTTACTTACAATCCTAGCAAACCAAATAAGAAAGGAAATGATTAAAAATGGAATTAAAATATACAAGAATTGGTGATTATAAATTACCAAATTTAACTTTAAACAATAACGAAAAAGGGACAATTAATAATTATGGAATGTTAAGATTAGATTATTTAAAACAACATAAAAAAGTACTTTACACTACACTTTTAATGAAAGATGAACTTACTAATCATCTTGTTTCAGTAAGTAAAAATGCAGAAAATTTATTAAATAACTTGATGGAAAGTTATAAAAAATCAGATGAAAAACTATCTGAAAAAAGTAAAGAAACAAATCAAATTGAATGGGCAAAGATTATGAATAATTATAAAAATACAGCTGAAGAAATCATATTAAATGAATTAATTTATACTGAAAATGTGTGAGTACGTACTCACATATTGTGTCTAGCCAGCACTGAATTTGTACTCCCATACAAATTCTATATGGGAATTCCCATACCCTTGATGTTTAGAAAGGAGATTTTAAATTATGAGAATAAGAAATAATAAAGTTAATGTATTTTTAAGTGATGATGAGAAATTTATTTTAAAAAGAGCATCTTCAAAATTAAACTTATCTCAGTCTGAATATATTAGAAATTTAATTGTAGGATACGAGATTAAAATTCCAGAAGTTAAAGAAGAACCAAAACCTAAAAAAGATGAGTATATTATAGAGAATATTGCTAAAGCACTAGAAGAAAATATTGAATGCTTAATTAAAGTAAAAAATAGATTTCATTATCTTGGATATTTCGAAGATGAACGAGCAATTGGAACTAAAATTGAATATTTAAAATTACAAAATACTACACTTAAAAAATATATACCAATTGAAAATGACAAAGACAATGCGATCTAAGCATTGTCTTTTAACTTTATTCACTCATATAATTTTTAATTTCGTCTAACTTTTCTTCAGAAAGTTCAACTCCACCTTTAAAATTAATAGCACCTGGCCAATCTATATCTTTCCATTCAATATCAAATAATTTTATATCGTTATCATATCTAGGAAACGCATGATAATGAACAAAATAATCTCTCATCATCATAATAATATAATTGAATTTTACTGCACCAAATTTCTTAGTACAAGCATCCTCATACCATTTGATAACTTTTGGAAATTCAGCACCTTCTTCTGGAAGCATATTTGCAACTGAAGGAGTTTCTCTTTTTAAAAGAATAACAGCATCACCTAATGTTGCTTGTTTTCCTCTAATACAAATAATCCAATGTTCAAATTCTTTTATACATCTTGTTTCTGGTTTAAATTTACTCATAAATTCTAAATTACTCATCACTATATTTCTCCTTTAAAAATTTTTACTTATTATAATTCCTAATTCTTCATACTTGTTGCAATAAGAATGATCAGCTCCATTTATAATTTTAATAGTACAATTTTTAATATTATTGTTTAAATATACTTTAACTTTATCTATAGGTTGAGTTAGAACACATTCATCTGCATCTCCAAACACAACTAATACAGGTATATCTATACTATTAAGAACTTCATTCATATCATTTATATCTTCTGTGTATCTAATAAAATCATTTTCTCCACCTGGTAAAAAATCATTATAATATGTTCCTGCTGCAATTTTTCCATTAGCCATAACAGAAAAATCTATTAATTCATTTTCTTTACCTTCGTTTACTAATCTTGTTGATTCTACTTTTGCCTTATTATATTCTTCTTCACTTAAAAACTTTTTTCCTTCTGAAGGAATATCACATGGCGCTAATAAAACTATTTTATTTATACAATCTTCTTTCTTTTTGTTGTAATAGTATAGTACTTTATTGCATCCATAACTATGTCCTTCAAGAGTTATTTCTTTATAACCTTTTTGTTTAACCCAACTTACTACACCTTCAATATCTAATATGCAGTCTTTAAATCTTTCTAGACTTCCACCTATAACAGTAAAACCATCACCTTTAAGTAATTCTGCAATAAAATCTTTACCACGATTATTAAATGTTAAAAATGCATATCCTTTATCTGTATACGATTTTGCTAATGTATCTAAAAATCTGTTTTCATAAAAATTACCATTTAATCCATGTACATGAATTACTATCTTATCAGTTGTTTTATCAGGTATATATAAAATCCCTGGTTGTTCTATTTCATCCATAGAGTTTATTCTTACTAATTCTTGTTTCATATTATTTTTCTCCTTTATTTAATTTTCTTTTTAATAGTTTCCCAATCTGCTGTCCATTTTGTATTATTTTTATTAAAGTTACTTGAAGATAATAACATATGGGCAAAACTTTTTAAACATTCATATTCAAAAGCATATTTTAATAACTGTGACTCGTTCTTATTAGAATACTTGTTAGTAACAAAAAGTGTAAATAGGTTATTATATATCCCATTAACTTTATTGTTAAAATATAACAATTTAAAATAACTAATTAATATTTCTGATGAAAATATACTCTGAGTAATGCATAAAACAATATTTTTATCTTTCATTATTAAAATTATTACCAACCATATTATAACATCAATAATTATTTTAATAGTATTTTGTTTAATCATTATATTCGTATTACTTTTAGTAAAGAATGTACTTTCAAATACATTTACTCCTAATTTTTTTATTGAATTCTTCTCGTTATTGTTATAATATCCTACTGTTTTTTTGTCAGTAAGTTCACTTCCATATGCATTAGATAATAAAGTCTTTCTTCTTTCATTCTCCGCAAAATTTTTGAAAATCATATCATTTATGGTATCTCCTATTATATATAAAATGTGTAGTACAATTAGAGTAACACATAATATATTATTAAATTTAATACTTAGAATTAAAGATATGACAACACTAACATAATAAAATATACTTAATAGTTTTTCTAACTTAATACATAATCTAAAATCTTTATCAACATCATTAATATATTCATCCATACTTATACCTCTGGAAATACTTTTTTTATTTCAGATAAAGCAGAATAAGGCATTCCATCATTTTCATACTCTAACGCTTTATCAATTTTTTCTATTGCGCGATTTATTCTATTAGTGATACTTGCATCATATGTTAAATTTTTTAATTCATTAAAAGCCTTTTTTGCATAATCTGTATAGCTAGTACAAGTAATATATGAATATTTCATATTATTTGCAATACATTCCTCTATACGATATGATGTTAAATCGCGATAATTAACATTTACATTCCAATGTTTAATTAATCTAACTAATGGCTTTATTTTATATGAATTATTATTATTTGTCTCAGTAAGTGTATTATTAAAATCATTAGGATATGTCGGCATCCATCCGCCTTTACCATCTGGTATATAATATGTTCCCCAGTTTTTGTAAGCGGGTACTAATTCAAATTTTATATTATTCAATTCTAATACTATAGTTGGTGATGATTGATAAATTTCGGATGTAGAATATTTTGTTTCTGCAAATCTTTTTAACCTGTCTAAAAAAGTTTGTGGAGTATAATTATTAGAATTATCAAATACAACCATATAGTCAACATCTGATTCTTCATCAGCTTTTCTTGGGAGAATAGTTACTCTTGTATAAGAACCAAACTTAAATTTTTCTTCAATATTGGCACCGAAATATGATTCCAATCTTATTTCTAACGTATTAATAGAAGTAGTGATGCTTTCTTTTTCTTTTGTAGAAAGCACTAAATTAGAAGCAGAGTCACTTAAATAAGTATTTACTGACATATTATCCCTCCTTTATTTTATGTCCAATAAAAAAAAGTATCATAATCTTAATGATACAAAACTATTATAATAATAACATATTTTGACATTTTTTTAAATAGATATAGGATATTTTATCAAAAGTATTGTAATAATCTTAATCTTTGATATAATTGATTTATCAGAGAGATTTAATCAAATCTTATAGTCTTAATTTCGTAAACGTGTATAGTTAAGGCTCCATAATGCGTTTTCGTCGAACTCTTTGTAGTTATTGATACAAGAAAGTTTGAAGAAAGCAAAAGTTAATATCATTTCACAATATATAAGTCGATTTAGTCGGCTTATTTTTTTTGTTTTTAATTATCTCAACTGGTAAATAAAGTAAGAATTAGCCTCAATATAGGTTTAAAATAGATATGTCACAAGAAGATTGAAAATAAAATTGTAAAAATCTTGAATTTATGATAATATGTTACCAATAGTTCAAAAATTCTACAAGGAGGTAGTTCAAGATATGGATAATAATAAATTAGATACAATTACAAACCTGTTTGAAGAAAAAGAAATAAGAAGTATATGGAATAATGAAAAAGAAGATTATTTTTTTAGTGTGGTTGATGTTGTAAGTGCATTAACAGATAGTAATGACCCAGCACATTATTGGAGAACTCTTAAATCGAGAATGCTTCAAGAAGGAAATGAAACCGTCACAAATTGTGACACTTTCAAATTAAAAGCAAAAGATGGAAAAATGAGAAATACTGATATGCTAGATACACAAAATATTTTAAGACTTATTGAATCAATACCATCACCTAAAGCTGAACCTTTTAAAATGTGGTTAGCAAGTTTAGGCAATGAGCGAATAAATGAAGTATTTGATCCAGAACTAGCAATTAATCGTGCAGTTAATTATTATCGTAATAAAGAATATAGTGATGAATGGATTAAAAAAAGATTAACAGGTATTGTTGATAGATTTAAATTAACAGATGTATGGAAAGATGGTGGAGTTGAAAAACCAATTGAATATGCCATGCTAACTAATGAAATATATAAAGGTTGGTCTGGAATGAAAGCTTCAAAATATAAAAAATTAAAAGGATTGAGAAAAGAAAGTTTAAGAGATAATATGACCGATATTGAAGTACTTCTCACAGATTTGGGAGAAATTGCTACTCGTGATATAGCACAATCAGAACATCCACAAGGATTTCATGAAAATATGAATGTTGCTAAAAGAGGTGGACAAGTTGCAAATGATGCTAGAAAATCATATGAAAAACAGACTAAAAAATCGGCTATTTCAAAAAATAATGCCTTAAATTATAAATATATAGATGATGAAAAACTAATTGAAGATAAAAAAAAGGAATAGTTTGATTAAAAATATACGAGGAGGAATGTGATGTGAAAAATGAATTAGGATTTTATGATGGTATAAAAAATTGGGATTTTAGTATGATTAAATATATAGAAGAAAATCTAACTGATTGGGATTTATATAGGATATTAAATGATTGTACATCACCAAATTCTAAAATCCTTGATTTAGGAACTGGTGGAGGTGAAAAAGTATTAAGAAACTTTCCAATTGTTAAAGAAATAATTGCAACAGATTTTTCGAAAGAGATGATAAACACGGCTAATAAGAATTTAGCAAAAACAGAAAGAAAAGATATTACATTTAAACAAATGGATAATTTAAATATTACTACACCTGATAATTATTTTGATATAGTTGTTGCAAGACATACTTGTATAGATGCAAAGGGTATATATAAAACATTAAAAATCGGAGGCAAACTTCTTTTAAGAGGAGTTGATAAATTAGATTGTTGGCAATTAAAGAAGCTATATGGTAAAGGTCAAGCATTTAAAGATGAAAAGCCAATAAGTTTAAGAGATTATGAAGATATTTTAGATGCAGGGTTTAAAAAGGTTGAATTAGTCCCAATTCATATTAGAGAATATTATAAAACAAAAGAGGATTTATTAGCACTCCTATTAAAAACACCAATATTAAGTGAGTTTTCAGAAACAGAAGAAAATAAGTATGAAGATAATGAGAAGATTAATATGAATTTGTTGGATAAATATATAGAAGAAAACACGAGCGAGAAAGGAATTTTACTAATAAGAAGATATTATGGCATAACAGCTGTAAAATAGTATAAATTACAAAATTGTAATCAAAAAATATTACATTCAGCACTAGATATTGTGCACCAATAAAGTATAATAAAAAGTAGTAAGTAGTTGAGGTGATGATATGAAAAGACCAATTATAGGGATAATAGGTAAAGTTCAGCCACAATATGGAGAAGATATTTGGCATAGAATTGACGAAGTTGATGAAATAAGATATTTAATCGTAAAAAATGGTGGAACAGCGATAATGTTATTGCCAACAGAAATAACTTTAAAGTTTAATGATAATGATATTGAATACAATACTGTTTTAAGTGATGAAGAAAAAAATGAATTATATAGACAAATAGATTTATGTGATGGGTTTATATTGCAAGGTGGTTTATATAGTGCAAATTATGAAATAGAAATGGCAAAAAAAATAATAGAATTAGACAAACCACTTATTGGGATTTGTGCAGGTTTTAACAATATTTTAAGAGCAATAGGTACAGATGTAATTGAAGATAAAACCAAAAGTCATGATATATATGATAAAGAATACAGACATGAAATATCTATTATTAAAGGAACAAAATTATTTGATTTAGTAAAAAAAGAAAAATACAATGTAAATAGTATTCATAGTATGATAGCACCTAAAGGAAATGTTGAAAAGTATGCTAGAATATCAGCTATCTCTTATGATAACCTGGTAGAAAGTTTTGAGTTGGATAATAAAAAATTTGTAATGGGAATAAAATGGCATCCAGAATTAATGTTAGAAGATGAATTTTCAGATAAATTGTTTAAGAAATTTATTTCAAAATGTTAATAATAAAAAAATATATATAAGGAGTAAATTAAAATGTTATATATAATTACTGGACCAGCAGGAGTTGGAAAAAGTACAATTTCAAAAAAAATTGCAGAATCCAAAAAGAAGTCTGTTTTAATAGAGGGGGATGACATCTATCATCATGTAATTGGAGGATATGTTCAAGCTTGGAAAGAAGGAAATCACTTAGACGTATTTTGGAAAGTATGCATAAACACAATTAGAACTTATTTAGAAGATGGATATGATGTTATATTTAATTATATTGTAACACCCACACCATTAAGACAAATGAAAGAAGAATTTAAAGATTATACTATAAAATTTGTTGTATTATTGGTAGATGAAAAAAATTTACTTTTAAGAGATAAAGAAAGACCAGAAGATTGTCAGATGAAAGAACGTTGCATTACTTTATTAAATAATTTCAAAAATAATAATTATAACAAACAAAACATATTAGATACATCAAATTGTACAATTTATGAAACAGTTGATATTATTGAAAATGATAATAGATTTATTTTATAGGAGAAAATTAATATATGGATAATTTAAAAAATTTGAAAAATGAAGAAATTGTGAAGTTAATAAAAAATGGTAAGGTAGAAGTTGCTGATATTGTTGACTCTGGAATATGTCCTACTTGTTTTGATAAACAAAATAATAATATTCTATATGGTAACAATAAAAATAAAATGATTTTTGAAAATGATAAATTTGAATGTTTTTTTGTAGGAAATCCACGAGCTGATGGACATGTTGCTATAAGCACAAAAAAACATTTTAAAGATATGATGGAAATTGATGATGAAACATGTAAAGAAATATTTCTAATAGCAAAGAAATTAATGAATTTATTAAAAGAAACATATAATGCTGAAAGTGTATATTTATGTACAATGTGTGATGGACCGATGAATCATTTTCATATACAACTAATTCCAAGATATTCATTTGAAAAAAGAGGTTCAAAAAATTTTGTAAAGCCAAGATTTGAATATAGAGAAGATAAAGAAAAACTTAAGAAATTGAGAGAAAAAATGCAAAACTAGATATACATAATATTTTAATAATGATATATAATTTTAGGGTGTGTAATTAATTTTACTCACCCTTTTACGAACTAACAATAAATTAATTCAGTATATATAATTTCTTCTGCACAATGTTTATAATTATTCATTAAACTAACCCATTCTAGTTGTTCCATATTTCTATCATAATGTATTGGAACATTTTCATTTTTAGCCATCTCATTAATTATTTCATTTATTTTTTGGCTAGCTGTTTTATCGACTTCTGCAAGATGTTGGTTTAGCGTACCAGTCATCATTAATTCTGTGTATAAACATTTTTTATGTTGTTTAATATAATTTAATCTTGCTCTACCATACTTGCCTATAAGAATTTTTTCTTGTTTTTGAACTGCTATCATAGGGTAGTAGTAATCTCCTTGTAATTCATACCATAAGCCACTTTTCTCATCATAAAATTCTTTCTTTAAATTTTCATCATATTTTTCCATATTAAAATAATCCTTTCAAATTTTAAATTCTACAATTATTCGTAAATGGCTGTTATACCAATAAAAATTAGAATTAATAGAAAATTGTCCTTAATCTACCTCTCCCAACGGAAGATTCTTTGTAAGAATGTTAACAGTTTTATCACAGTTAGAAATTGAAATTGTATCAGAAAGAACTAAATTTGGACTTAATGGAGCAATTAAGTCAAGTCATTTGCCAGGTCCTGCCCCACTAGGATATAAGAAAGATGGCAATAAAAAAACTATTGTTGATGAAGCAACAAAACCTATTATTGAAAGAATATTTAAAATGTATTTAGAAGGCAAAAGTTTTCAACAAATATCAAATGTCTTTAATAAAGAAAAATTATTAAATCCAAAGAAATGGAAAGACACGACTATTCAAAAAATAATTGATAATAAAATCTATATGGGCGATTATGAGCAATATAAAAGAATTGCCAAAAAAGAAAATAAAGAACCTGTAATTTATATGAATGTAGTTGAACCAATTATCTCTCGTGCTATGTATTACAACTGTGAAAAATGTCATTTAAATTATCGTGAGGATAAAGTTGAATACTGTTTAATGCAATTTATTTATGATTTAGTTGAGTATGATATGTCAGTTAAAAAGTATTTTTTACCTATTCTAGCAGACCATAAACCAACTAAAACTGATGATATAGATAAGGAGATTACACAATTAGAAAAACAAAAAGAACGTATTAAAAAAGCATATATGAGTAATATTGTTGAAATGGAAGATTTTTCAGAAGATTATAGATTAATTGAAGAAAAATTAGAAATTTTAGAGCAAAAGAAATCAGAACTTCTAAATTTAGACAATATAACATTTACTCCACAACAATTAATGGCAGATAGAGATATTGAGCGAGAAACCATGATAAGATTAGATAGTCTAAATAATATTATCAAAACAAATTGGGAAAGTAAAACTAAAGATGAAAAACAGGAATTTATATCTAAATTTATTGAGTCAGTTATTCTAACAAAAGATAAAAATAATGAACTTCATATAGAAAAAATTAATTTTAGAAAGAGTTATATAAATAACGTAATGAAGTTTTTAGATAAAGAAATATTAGATGTATTAGTACCTGTTGAAATAAACGGTAAAGAAGAATTTATTATTGGTAGTCCTAATATTTCTAACGAACAAGTACAAGAATATTTAGATAGATTAAATGAGTATTATGAAACAAAAATCTATGAAATTTATGAAAATATTGATGAAGAAACTGGTAATATTACTGGAGAATTTATCCCTAAAAAAGATGAAAAAATTATAAGAATATTACCTATAGCACCTACTGAAATAAAAACAAAATCAATTATAAATAAGGAAGATATAGAAACAAAATATGGAATTGTTACTTACAATCCTAACAAACCAAATAAGAAAGGAAATGATTAAATTATGGAATTAAAATATACAAGAACTGGTGATTATGAATTACCAAATCTAACTTTAAAAGATAATAAAAAAGGAACAATTAATAAATATGGAATGTTAAGACTTAATCATTTAAAACACTATAAAAAATCACTTTATACTACACTTTTAATGAAAGATGAACTTACTAATCATCTTGTTTCAGTAAGTAAAGATGCAGAAACTTTGCTAAATAAGTTAATGAAAAGTTATAAAAAAGAGATGAAAAACTATATGAAAGAAATAAAGAAATTAACCAACTTGAATGGGTAAAATTAATGAATAATTATAAAAATACAGCAGAAGAAATAATTTTAAAAGAACTAATTTATACTGAAAATATGTGAGGACGCACTCACATATTTTGTCTGGCAAGCACTGAATTTGTACTCCCATACAAATTCTATTATTGGAATTTCCATACCCTTAAATTTTAGAAAGGAGATGTTAAATTATGAGAATAAGAAATAAGAAATAATAAAGTTAATGTTTTTTTAAGTGATGATGAAAAATTTATTTTAATTGGGACTAAAATAGAAAATTTAAAAATACAGAACAGTGAGATAAAAGAATATTTATTATCTATTATAAACGACAAAGACAATGCCAATTAAGCATTGTCTTTACAACTTTAACCTTCAATTTCATATAAATTTTTATATTCTGGGCATTTCTTTATTAATTCATTATGAGTACCACTATCAATTATTTCATGATTGTTTAAAACAAATATACAATCTGAGTCAATTATTGTGCTCAGTCTATGTGCCACAATTATCACTGTATGATCTTTAGATAAATTCTTAATAATATTTTTAATTTTTTCTTGATTATTGTTGTCTAATGAACTTGTAGCCTCATCAAATAAAACAATCTTTGATTTTTTTATAAGAACTCTGGCAATTGCTAATCTTTGCTTTTGTCCACCACTTAATATTACTCCATTTTCACCCACAATTGTTTCATATCCATCTTGCATTTCCATAATAGCATCATGTAATTGAGCCTTCCTACATACATCTTCTATTTCTTTATCTGAAGCTTTAGGATTTGCTAATCTGATATTTTCTTTTATTGAAAGATTAAATATATAAGGTGATTGAGAAACTACTGAAATATTATTTCTTATTGTTGTTTCTGATAAAGTATTTATATTATAATTATCTATTAAGATTTCACCATCACTAGCGCTGTAACTTTTATTAATCAACTTTAATATAGTAGACTTTCCTTCACCACTTTTTCCAACTATAGCCACCATTTTATTACAATCTATTTTAAAATTAAGATTTTCAAACAAATTATTTGAACCATATTTGAATTTCAAATTTTTAAATTCAATTGAACCTTTTATATTTTTGATATCTAAATCTCCATATGTTTCCTTAGAAAATGATTCATATGTAATTATATCAAACACTCTTTGAGATGATACTTTTCCATCTGCTAATTTTTCTCTTATCTCAGAAATATAATTTATTAAATCTAGTACTTTATTTTTATATAAGAAAATTATTAAAAATGAACTGATTTCAAGAGATTTATGCGTAATAAAATAAATTGATATTAAGATAAATATAAAGTCTAATATATGTTGAAAAGCTTTAATCCATCTATTCCATGTCCTTCTTGTATCTATACTCTTTATTTCAGCCTTAATTGTTTCCGTTTGTTTTTGATTGACGTCTTGTAAAACTGTTGACTTTAAATTAAGATCTTTTATTTCTCTTATTCCTCTTACTACGTCTGTATATAGTCCTACTACTTTTTCATCTTTTTCTTTGTAATCTTTTTTTACTCTTTTGTAATAAAATAATTTCTTTGATGTTAAAATATATACTAAAATTACATTTAAAATTAAATAGAAGCCTAAATATATATTAAGAAAAAATACATAAATTATAAAACTGATGTTAAGTATAATACCAGATAAATCATCTGTTATATAATCAAATAACTCAGATAATTCGGTTGTATCTTTATTTAATCTGGATATAAAAAGTCCTGAATTTGTATTATCAAAGTTTTTTATTTCAAAATTAGTTAAACTTTTTAACATATCACTTTTTAAATCAAAATTTACTTTTCCATTTAATTTCAAAACTGTTCTTGACCATAAATTAGTAACTATTTCTATTATAATCCTTAATATAACTAAAAATAAAGCAGTATTTAATATTTGGTTTTTATTAAAATTTTCAAAAAAACCTAACATTTTACCTTCATATATAGGTGATAATAAAGATATTCCAGCATACCCCAAACTTAATATAATTACCATTATAGATAAAAACTTATATTTTTTATAATATTTAAATAATTTACTTAAATTATTAGTATTTTTTTTCATAATTGTAACTCCCTGTATAAATTAAATTCCCATCACAAAAATTATACTATATTTTGACAATTTTTTCTATACTCCTTTAAAATATTTAATGGAATGGTATAATAAATTTGTCAGAGTGATTTAATCATTCTTGGAAGTATTATTTTTGCATACGTGTATAGTTAAGGCTCCATTTGAAATCAACTTACGGACTGAAAAGTTCGTAAGTTTTTTTATAATAAATAATATCAAAAAAGAAGAAAAAATTATCAAAATAATTTAATCCTCTTTTTTTATTTTTTGAATATGGGAATAAAATCTATGTCTAGCCAGTACTGAATTTATACTCCCGCACAAATTCTACTATGGGAAGTTCCCAATCCCTTTTATAAATTTTCTTTTATTTTTGGAAACAAGTCATACAAATTATATCCTAGCAGATTATCAAAATATTCTTTTAATTTATATGTTTCTTGAATATGATATTGACTGTTAGAATAGGCACCTCTTCTAATCATTATATCAATCAACCTTTTATCAATTGTAAATATTTTATTTCCTTGTGGACACATCAAGTCACATAAATTTATTAATTTTTCTTCTATTGTGTATTCATGATTTTTTATAAAATTTGTTAAAAAAGGATTTTCTTTTGGATTTGGAACTCCTCCAGCTGTACATACTATATCATTATTTAAATATGAATGAGTAAGACAAATATTAGCATATTTATCATCATAACCTTTATTTTTTAAGTATTCATATCCTCTCATGACATGTCCATGTGACTCACCATTATACTTACCAATATCATGTAAATATCCTAGAGTAATTGCTTTGTCTATATCTACATTTATTTCTTTTTCACATAATGCTTGTGCAATTCTACTAGCACTATCACCTACAGATATACAGTGCTATCCATCTATCATCTGTTGTGTTTTTTCTTTTTTAATAAACAAAAAATTAAAAGAATCTTTTCTTCCAATCATATTTTTTATAATGGTATCATAATCAAATGGTACACCCATTTGATTATCACCAATTTTATTTGAGTTTATTACATAAAAATTATCATTTTCATCAATATCACTTATTACTAAATAATGTCCATTTTTAGAAAAACTTAATGGACTTTCTTCAGATGGTCCAATATGAATAATTGCCATGTTTCCATTTTTCATAAGTGAAATGATTTTTTCTTTTTTATCATTTGGTCTTGAAAAATCTATTTTTACTATTTTATAACTTATATTAATTTTATTTTCTTTAATTAATCTTTCTAAACAATATATTATTCCATTACTGTTTATACCTTTATTTCTTAGATAAGTATTATCAAAATTTCCATTTCTATCATATAAAATTTTTTTGGCAGTATCTATTGGATTAATTTTAAATCCTAAATTTACTAAAACATTAGCAATTGATGTTGGTCCACATCCATACTTCTCTAAATTCCAATTTATTTGTTTTAATTCATCAATATCATCTAAAGAAAAATCTCTTTGTTTATACCTAACTCTTTTTAGATTCATACAAAATTCTCCCTAATTATTTATTAGCAATATAATAAAGAACAGTCATTGTATAGTAAAATTCCTCTTTTTTAAATTGATTTCTTAATTTATCTAATAAATTATTCATCTCATTTTTAATTTTATCTGGAATATTATTTTTATTGTCTGCACTCCTATATGCTATAGAACTATCAAACATTTGTATTTTTTGTTCTAATGTTTTTCCTATAGTATCACTTACAGAATAGAACAATTTTATATTTTTAAACTTATTATTATTAAGATAGCTATATACTTTTTTTCCAATATATCTATCTGTATTTTTTGTTATATTTTGATTAATCATAATTTGACTTTCATATAAATTAAATATTTTGTGTAATAAATCCTCAGGATCAGGATAACAAAACTTAAAACTATCATCTGGTACTTTAATTATTATTATTCCTCTATCTGTTAACTTCTTCTTTAAATTTGCCAAAATTTTTTCTGGATTTTCTAAATGTTGTAAAACGTAAGATAAATTAATAATATCGTATTTATTTTCATCGTGTAAATCATCAATACTCTTTAATTCAAAATTATATCTGCTATTATTCTTAAATTCTTCTTTTGCCTCATTTATTGCAGTATCATCAATATCTATCCCATTAATATGTGTAATATTATCATATTTATCAAATAGCATTTTGGTTTTAAATCCATTAGAACAGCCAATGTCTAAAACATTTAAATTTTGATATTTCAATATTCCAGATATATTTAATACATAATCATCAAATTCTTGGTTACCACTTGCTTGTTTTTCCAATTTCTTTAAATTCCAATTATTATTCATAATAGCCTCCTTAAAATATACGTAAATTATACTATAAGTCACAAAAAATTACCATACTTCTAAAAAAACATAGAAATTACTACATAATGTTTTAAAAAAATCACATTGTAATCTGTAACCGGTAACTTAACTGACCCTTAAGATAAAATCATGGTACTAAACGATGTTAAGGATTAAATGCAATCTATAATTATATAAAAAAATAATTTAATCCTTCTCTTCTTTTATTATTTGAAAATTTATTACAGCAGTAGATATTATTGATAATAAAAATATCAAATAAAAAATGTCTTCTCCAATATATTTTGAAATTATAGATAAAATTGCCAATATCACAACCTCTGCAAAACATAAACTCATTTGACCTACCGCAGATAATAAATCATGATCTTCTTTTGACTCTTTAATCATATTTTGTATAGAAGTTTGTATTGATGTTTCGTAAACTTTTTCTAAGTTATCACTGACTGTTTTATTTACAGAAATTACAAATTTATTTTTTGCAAAAAGGTAAATTGAAGTTATAATTAACCTTATTAAAGATACTAGGGTATTAGCCTTTTTTATATTTTTATCAGTATATTTTCCAATTAGTGTAACTGTAATTATTTGAAATAGTAATGATATTACAACTACAACAGAAAATGCTTTAAAATCTTTTAAAGCTATATATAAATATAGTGGAACAAATAATCTTTCTATTATGTGGTTTGCCCTTAATGCATATATAATTTTATATTTACTTTTACTATGTAATAAATATTTAATACTAGACTTAAATGTATTAGTTTTCTTTTCTGGTTTATAATCAATTTGTAAAATTACAATATATTGTAATATATAGAAAATAGTAATTATACTCAATAACACAACCTTATTATTACTTATTATTCCCCACGCTACTAAAACACTAGCCAAAACTATTCCTAATATTTTACTTATAAAATATATACTATTAAATCTTCCTCTATGTTTACTCTCTACATATTTATTAGAAAGTGAGTCAGATGATGGATTTGAAAGTCCCATTAATCCCATTGCTATTATAAAAATTATTATATTAGAATATAAATTCTCACTATTTAGCATAAAATAAGAATTTATAATACTAAATATATTTGAAATTAATACGCATTTTGCCACTCCAATCTTATTTGATATTGTTACAAATAATGGTGTTATCAATCCTGTAATAAGAAACCTCATACCATATATTAATAAAATCATATATATTGGCAGACCTGCTTGATATAGCATAACTGTCCCAAAAGTTTCGATTAAAGCATATGCAAAGTTGTAAAAAAATATGCTAGCATACATATATTTGTATTCTCTTCTATAAAAATATTCTTTCATTTGTTGCTCCTTAAATTATTTTATCTCATTTTAAAATACGCTCTTTTACATTTTCATCTATTTTATGTAGTCAGATAATTAATCAATAAATATATTATTTTTTTCTATATATTCAAAACTCTCCGCATTTTTTAGTATATTTATCTTATTTTCGATAAAAGTATTACCTGTTAATACTATGTTTTTACATTTTTTAAAATTTTTATTTATATCATTATCTTCATTTCCAATACAAAACGCAGCTTCCTTAGAACTTTTTATAACATTACCATTAAATATTATATTTCTAGCCCCATAATCTACATATAGTCCGCCATTATTGTTATATATATTATTAGCTGAAACCAAAACTGTGTCTCCTCCACGGATACCAATAGCATAATGTCTACAATTTCTAACTATGTTATTAGAAATAATCTGGGCTTCAGGAAAATTTTCTTTATTATGAAAAATTCCCTGATCTTCTAAAAATATTCCAAAATGTCCACATGATACACAGATGCAATTTCTAATAATATAATTTTCATTTTCCCACAAACCAGTACCTATTCCAATTCCAGCACCTCCATTACCACCATAATTCCAAGATCTTCCTCCTTCATAAATGTATACAGAATCAATAACTACATTATCTAACATATCTATTCCTAGAGCTGTAGATGGTGTGGAAATAAGGCGCAAGTCTCTAAAAATACAATCTTTAACTCCACTATAATAAAAAGCCTTTCCTCTATGTGTATACTGATTTAAAGTAGCTTCAGACATATCAATTGTAAAATTTTGAGCATTTGAAGAATGTAATATCTCCTTTGAAAATTCGCTATTATGGCAAAATAAAGCTGAGCCTTTTTCTGTATTACCGACAACTTTTAGAACTGTGTCAGTTAAAGATTCTCCAATTAAAGATACATTAGATTTCATTTCACAAATTGCTGTTATATTCTTAGTCATATTCCATGAACTTTTTGCAGAATCAAAAATATAAACTCCTATAGGAATAAATATTACTCCTCCTCCATTGTTATGTACTAAGTTTATAAGTGTTTGTAGCTCTTCTGAATTATCTTTATTTTTTGGATTTAATCCATAATCTATTGCATTATATACTTTTTTATTTTCTTCTAAATTATTCATTTATTTCTCCTTTTTCTAAAAATTCTTCCACACTTCTTTTTATTTTTTCAAACTCAAATCCATCTGCCCTACACGTTTTCCATTTTCTTTTATTTGCTTCATCTATATTTATCTGCGTATCATCAATAAATAAAATATTTTCTGGATTAATTTTAACAGTATTTTCTATATATTCAAAAGCCTTTGAATTAGGTTTGCTAAATCCCATTTTGTATGTTAAAAAAATATAATCAAATGAAGATAAATTTACTTGCTCATTAATTCTTGCTTCATCAAGTTTTACTAAACTTGAAAACATGGCAATATAGCATTTATCTCTTAAACTATGGGCAAATTTAATAACATCTTTATGATATGGTATTTTTTTGCCATATTCATAATATGCATTTTTATATTCATCATAATTACAATCTATATTTAATTTATCTTTTATCTCATTAAACCAATCTATAGTTGTTTGTTCATCATCATCAATAAATGTATTAAACAATTTCTTTCCATTGGTGCAAACTTCTAGTATCTCTTGATCTGTTAACTTACATTTATATTTTCTCATAATATCTATAATTGCTTTACTAATATTATAATAAGATTGATTATTGTTTTCAATCACTCCACCCCAATCAAAAATTACAATTTTATTACACTTTTCCATATTTTATTTTCTCCTATATAATTCTTTCTATTTGTTATTAAGATACTTTATATCAGTATGCATTTCGCATTCCAGCCAAGTTGCTTTTGTTCTTCAGCCTTTAATCGTTCAAATTCATTAATTAAAAGCAATTAAATTTTGGACTAATCTACATTCCAAATTCAAAAGCAACATCTTTGTGTGCATACATTTTTTATCATTAATACTACTTATTTACATTGTTCTATTATTTTCTAATCTTTTGCGTTCCTTTTATTGTTCTTTTTGTAATTTTACTTCTTCACTATATAGTTCTTTTTCTTTTATAGCTATCTTTCTATCATTATCAGCTATTTTTTTACTTGCTGAACTAACATCGCTGACATATTTTACTCTTTTCTTTTTTTCTTTTTACATTTGAAGAATACAAATTTAATCCTCTTTTTATAAATTTTCTTTTATTTTCTGGAAATAAATCATACAAATTATATCCATGTTTTACTCCATAAAATTATATTTAACATTTCCCCAGTCATCTCGTACAAATCTTGATAATTCTCTACTAACATGTTTTGATTCATCTGGAGTAAGTTTTGAAATTACTTTTTTAATATCTTCATCTAAGAATTTTTGTGAATAAGAAAACTTAGTTCGTAATTTATTGCCATAATTATTATTCATTCATATTCAATGATTGTAATTTATATTTTAATAGTATTTTTTTCCCTTTTTTATATTTTCCACTTTAGAGGATAAATATATTCAATTTTCTCATTTTTAGGCACATAATGTTTCTTTATTTTAGTTCTATTTGATTTTAAATCTGGTAATGCTTTTCTACAATATTTATCTAATTCACAAAATATATTTTGACAATCTATTAATTGTAATGGTCTATTACCAATTCTTTTAAATTCTAAATTAAGTCTTTTAAACTCTTCATCTTGATGTTCATACATATATCTTATAATATCTTCATTAGTCATTTTACCTTTATCTATAAAACATTTCTTTATTCCACGCAATGAACCAGGGCCAGCAACTGTAAATTCATCTTCTTTCCAATTTACAACTTCACTATAATTTATATCAGTTACTAATTGATAAGCCATAAAATTACCAATTAAAGGATAACTTTTTATAATATTAAATGCTTCTTCCATAGTGTTGCATTTAATAATTTTATCTTGTATTTTATCTTCATTAAACATCTTATTTAATAATGCCAAATGATTATCATGTTTTCTATTATAACCAAATGCTTTATTTGCACAACTTATATAAGCATCATTATATATTTTAATACCATTTGAAATAGCCTTTTCTAATATTTTAGAGTATTCTTTTATATTAAATGTCTTTAAAGTAATATCTCCAAAATTATTTAATAATAATTCCCAAGTAGATTCTTTATTAAATAATTTAAATAACAATATTCTAAATAGCATATCTTCATCAAAATAATTCTTACCGTTATATATAACATTTTTTAATAAATATTGGCTAACTCTATCATTAATCCTATAACTATTGCAAAATTTATATTCCTGTAAAATTTTATCATCAGTCCATGGAGCAGATTCTCCATTAAGCTTTTTCAAAAATATATTCTGTCTTTCGCAAGCAAAATACCAATATAAGTCATATACTTTTTGTCTTTTTTTCATAAAATCACCTCATCCATTTCAAACATTTCTTTTAGTTTATTTCCTACTTCATAACCTTTTTTATAAAATTCATTAATTCCCATCTTTAAATATTCATATCTATAACACAATTCCAAAGTAATTGGTCCACTATAATTACACTCCTTCAAATTTTTTACAACATTAGACCAATTTAATGTTCCATCAAATGGAATTAAGTGAAGATCATCACTTTTATCATTATCATGTACATGTACTGCAAATATTCTATCTTTAAATTTAGGAAAATCTAACTCATCATTAAAATGCACATGATAATGTCCAGAATCAAAACATATACCTACATTCTTATTTTTTATATTATCTATTACATAGTCCAAATAACCTTTAATTTTTGTATTTTCAAATGCTACTTTAATATTTAATTTTTGGGCATAATCAACAATTTCCTGTAATCTCTTTAATCCTATTTCATTATATTTAGGTGCTTCACTTTTACTTGTCAGATGCATAATAACCATTGGTATGTTATTATTTCTACAAATTTTAATATCATTTTTATATCTATCTACCAATTTATCTCCCGCTTCTTTTTCTAACCATAAATCATTTATGTTTTGATAACCTAGATGTGCAAAAATAATATTTAATCCTTTTTTTCTTATGTATTCTAATTGTTCTTCTTGTGTTGGCTTCCAATCTCTGTTATACCATTGTATAAACACATTAGTAAATCCCGCATTTCTGATAGCATCTATTGTTTCTATTGCACTTACATCTTTATTAGCATTACTTACAACTACAGCAATATCTCTATCTTTCATTTTTCACTCCTTTTAACTTTATTAATATTTAAGAAATTATTTTAAAATGTTCTACTTTTAATAAAGTTATATTATAACTTTTCAAGTAAATTTTCATATATTTTATCTCTATCTAATTCTGTTACAAAAGTTATTTTATGATTATTTTCAGTAATTTCATAAGAAGTATCATCCTTTATCTCTGGACAACTTACTTCTGTAGTTTTAAACCAATTTCTATTTATCATATATGCTATAACTGATATATCCCATATTACTCTTTCTTTTTGAATTCCGTGATATCCATCATTATAAAATCTATCTATTAAATAATCACATAGTTTTGATTTGTTTCCAATTCTTTCTTTTAATGTATTTATGTTTATTTTTAATGCTGATACTACATTTTCACAAGGTAAAATAGTTAATTTAATTTTTGATTCAAAAACTATTTTTATAGCCTCAATATCTTGTCTAAAATTATATTCTAAATTATCTTTGTAACCTAATTCATTACCACCTAACCATATAACTTCTATTTTATCTATTATTCTTGGTTCTTTTTTTATAGCAATAGCAATATTGGTAATTGCCCCTATTGCCATAATATAAGTTTTATTATTTTTTAATGCTACTTCAATTATTTTATCAACCGCATCATTATATTCTTCATATCCATTATGTATATAATCTTCTGCACCTTTAAACACTTTATTTGTTGTATCAAAATCTAACCAATTACATATTTTTAATATTTCATTATAACTTTTTTCTCTACCACTTATAACAGTTTCATTTCTATTTTTATGAGAATAAGGAGCAACTGTTATCGCTTCAATATTAAATATATCTTGATTTTTAATCATATATGCAAGGGCAAATTGATCATCACATTCGTTATATGTATCTGTATCTAAAATCACATTTAATTTTTCTTTTTTATATTCTATTATATATTCGAATATTTCTTTCCAATTATAAACCTTAGGAATACTTTTTTCATATTTGTTATATGGTGTATCCATTAAAAGTGTTGTTATACCATTATTAACACATTCTCTACATATACTAACTGAATCATCAATTATAACATCAATATTATTTTCTATACATTTTTCGGATTTTTCATGCTTATTGTAAGCATTTGTTAATATTAAATTATCATAATATATGTTATGACTATCAAGCCATTTTTTTGTCATAGTATATGGTTCTAAATATTCACCATTGTCTCTTCCTGTAATAATGTAAATTGTATTTCCATCTTCATGTAATTTATTTATATACTCCTTTGCACCTTCAATAAGATCTAATTTTCTTGCAATTCTTTCTATGTTTTCTTTATAAAAATTTTCTTCTTCTATTTCAGACCAGTCAAACATAGCTTTTCTAATATACTCTGCATTTTTATTTATAATTCCTTTTCCTCTTAACTCTTTATCATGAATTAAATATTCACTTAATAATACCTCATTAAAATTTGATATTACATTATCTATATCTATTCCTATGTTCATACATACCTCCAATTATCTAAAATGTTTTATTATTATTTATAAAATATATATTAATTAGTTTATTTATTCTTACTTATTCCTAATACCATAAACCTTATTATAGGTATTCTTTTAACTATCTCAATTAAAATAGGTAATGCTATTATTGTTCCTATTAAAATAACTATATAATTTAAAATAAAAGGTAAATTTAAAAATGTTACTGTTACATATCCTAATAGTAGTACAACAACATAATGAAGAATATATATGTTAAAATTATTCTTTGTCATATAAACTGTAAATTTATTTTTAAAATTTAGAAATTTGCTTCCTATCCCCATTATTGATAATATCATAATCCACAAATACAAATTAGTAAAGAAACTATTTAATATTTTATTGTCTGTATAATTCTGTCCATAATATGTATATACATAACATATACCAGTTACTACTGAGATTAAACTTAATTGAATAGATATTTTTTCCAATTTTTTTATTAATTCTTGATTAGAAAATACATAGTATCCAAGAAGCATCATAAATAAATATATTCCAAATCTATATACAGTAATTAATGGAGTATTTAATATAAATTAACTTCCCCATACAAGTAAAACCAATATGAATAGTATTGGCAAATTTATTTTTTTGCATAAATTGTTTATTTTCTCTTTTTTATCTATTTTTCTTATTAAAACAATTAATAATGAACCTATAAATAATACATGGCAAAACCATAAAGGTCCTATTCCCATAAGACTATATATAAAATATTTAATAAATCCTGGTATATTATTTCCATTTCCAGCAAACATATCTGTATATTGTGCAGTAATAAATCCTGAAATCCAACCATATATAAATATTCCTAAAACTGATGGTAATAGTATTCTTTTGGCACGATCTTTTATAAATTCTTTATTGCTTCTTTTTCTTAATGAATAGTTACAGGAAATCCCTGATACAATAAATAATAAACACATAAACCACGGATATACAAATATTAAAAATGTATCCATTATTTGAATTCCCTTAACTCCTATATTTGATATTACTCCACTATTATTAAACAAATATATAATATGATAAATAATTACTAATACAACTGTTATCCATCTGATATTATCTAAATAATCTAATCTTTTATTTTCCATTTTTTCCTCCTAAAATATCATCACCTATATTTTCAATTACATCAGATTTTACAAGTGCAATTCCTTTTTCTTTGTCACATAATACAATAATTGAATCTCCTGGTTTGATATTAAACATATCTCTTGCATCCTTTGGAATTACTATTTGCCCCTTTTCTCCAACCTTACATATTCCTACATATTTATCTTTTTTCATTTTACTTTTCCTCCTTCTTAGGTTGTATTTGTTATACTTTTCATACTTATTATACTTCTTTTTTTTAAATTTTCAACAAAAAAGATTAATTTTTTTACCTAATTCTTTATATCTTTTATTTTAATATCAATATAATAATTATTTCATATAATGTAATGATTATTTATTTTATCTTGGAAAGGTTTGATAATATTATGAAAGATTTTTTAAAAAATAAAGACACTTATAATTGTCAAAACCGTATTATTAATTATTTTGATGATATTGTTCCTACTAATATTAATTATACATACTCAATTTTGACTTCTAACATTAATTCTCTTGCCTCTATTTACCCATTTTTAGAAATATTTAACATTGGATATAGCTACTTAAATAAGTCTATACCTTGTATACGTTTTGGAAATGGTACAAAAAAAGTTTTTTATAGTGCTGCAATTCATGCAAATGAATGGATTACTTCTGTTTTGGTTATGAAATTCCTAGAAAACTTATGTAAGGCTTATGCTCTAAATTCTAGTATTTATAATTATAATGCAAGATATATTTATAATAATGTTTCTATATATATTGCACCTATGATTAATCCTGATGGAGTTGACTTAGTCACTGGTAATTTATCTTCAACTTCTATTCCTTATCTTTCTGCTAAGCAAATTGCTAATAATTATCCAACTGTTCCTTTTGTAAGTGGTTGGAAAGCAAATATTCGTGGTGTGGATTTAAATTTACAATTTCCTGCTGGTTGGGAACAAGCAAAAGAAATAAAATATTCTCAGGGATTTACTCGGACCTGCACCTCGTGATTTTGTTGGGTATGGGCCATTGACTGAACCAGAGTCTCTAGCAATTTATAATTTTACATTAATGCATAATTTCAGTTTAGTTTTAGCTTACCATACTCAAGGAAAAGAAATTTATTGGCAGTTTCAAAATTATAATCCATCAAATAGTTTTGAAATAGGACAAAAATTAGCAGAATCTAGTGGATACTTACTCGCAGAAACGCCATATAATTCAAGCTTTGCTGGTTTTAAAGATTGGTTTATTCAAAAATACAATAAACCTGGATATACTATAGAATCTGGTATCGGAGAAAATCCATTACCAATTACTCAGTTTAATGAAATATATAATGATAATTTGGGCATTTTAGTTTTAAGTGCACTTTTATAACTTACTAAAAGCGTTAAAGTCTTACAAAAAGCTTTATAAAGCTTATTTGTAAGACTTCTATTTTTTTGAATTTATTATTTAGTAATCCATTTTACCAAATTTAAATTTGCTGGTTCTAGTAACATCTCATGTTTTGGCATAACTCTAAATGTATATCCATAATTTCCACCTGTTGTTAATTCAATTTTAGCTGTAAAATAATATTTTTTATCTTCCTCATCTGAATCTGATAAAGTCATTGGAATAATACTAACATTTTCTACAACTCCATTTTCTAATATTTTTCCATAGTATGCTTCTACTGTTATGTTTTCTACATCAATATTAGGAAGTTCTACCTCACATGCTACTTCAATATTATTTCCTGCATCTATTGTAATATTATCTAAATTGTTTACTTGTGTTATTTTTATGTCTTTCCAATTTTTATATAAATCTTTTTTCCAAGAGTTATATGCTGCTACATTATCAACATCTTCATAATATTTTTTAGTTAACTTGCAAAGTGGCATATATAAATTATTTGTATAATCAACCAACATTCTTGCTGTACTATATTTTCCACCTGTTGTTATAATAGAATTTTTCATTATTTCAACCCATTTTTTAGACATTCCATTTCTATCTTTATCATAATAAGTTGGTATTATTTTTTCTTCTAATGTTCTATACATACTTTGGCTATCTGCTTGATCTTGTGCCTCATAAGATTCATATTCAGCATTTGTTCCTATTGTCCATCCATTGTTTTGAGTATATCCTTCAGCCCACCATCCATCTAAAACACTGAAGTTTATAACTCCATTTACTGATGCTTTTTGACCACTTGTTCCTGATGCTTCCATTGGTCTTCTTGGATTGTTTAACCATACATCCACACCACTAATTAAGTATCTAGACATTGCTATATTATAGTTTTCAAGTAAGAAAATTTTTCCTTTAAATTGTGGCATCATAGATACTTGATGTATATATCTTATTAAATCTTGTCCTTCTTTATCAGCAGGATGTGCTTTTCCTGCAAAAATTAATTGGACTGGTTTTTCACTATTATTTAATATTTGTGTAATTCTTTCTAAATCTTTAAAAATTAAGGTTGCTCTTTTATATGTTGCAAATCTTCTTGCAAATCCAATAGTTAAAGCATCTGGATTTAATTTTGATACAATTTCATTAATCTCTTCATAGCTATATCCAGATCTTCTTAATCTTTCTGTTGTACTGATTTTTACTAATTTTAATAATTTTATTTTTCTTTCGTTGTGTACATTCCATAATTTTTCGTCTGGTATATTTTTTATTTTTTCCCATACTTGATCTTGATGCATATTGTCTTGCCAATATGGAATCAAATATTTATTATATAATTCTTTCATTTTAGGTGCAAGCCATGAACATGTGTGAATACCATTTGTAACATATCCTATTGGTGATTCATTTGCTGCTATTTCAGGCCATACTTCTCCAAATAATTCTCTTGAAACTGCTCCATGTAGTTTGCTTACTCCATTTTTCTTTCCTGCAATTTTTAACGCTAAAATTCCCATGTTAAATCCTTTTGCTAAGTCTTTTCCTGGCTTCATTCCTAACATTAAAAATTCTTCTCTTGATAATCCTAATCTTGGCCAAAAATCTTTAAAATACTTTTCAACTAATTGGATTGGGAATATATCATTTCCAGCTGGAACTGGTGTATGTGTTGTGAATACTGTTTTTGAGCTTGCTATATCTTTAGCAACTTCAAAAGAAACTTGTTTCTCTTTTATTATATTTTTTATAATTTCTAAATTTAAAAATGCTGAATGCCCTTCATTCATATGATATACAGTTGGCTCTAAATGAAGATAATTTTTTAATAAATTAACTCCAGCCATTCCAAGTACTATTTCTTGGCGAATTCTCATTTCTTGATCTCCACCATATAGTCTTAATGTAACATCTCTATCTTCTTCATTATTTTTATCAATATCAGAATCTAATAAATATAATTTTACTCTTCCTACATTTATTTGCCAAACTTTTAAATATAATCTTCTTTTTGGAAATTTAACATATATTGTTAAATCCTCTCCCTTATCATCTTTTACTGGATTAATTGGTAAATCATATAAATCAATGTTATTATATTCTGTTTTTTGGTCTCCGTTTCCATTAATTTTTTGATTAAAATATCCATTTTTATATAATAGTCCTACTGCAACAAGTGGAATTCCAAGGTCACTTGCTGATTTTAAATGATCACCAGATAATATTCCTAATCCTCCAGAGTAAATTGGAATTGTCTCGTCAATTCCATATTCTGCTGAAAAATAAGCAATTAAATCATTTTTTTCTTCTGGATATTTTTTAGAAAACCATGTGTTTTTACTGTTCATATATCCGTCAAAATTTAATACTACTTTATCATATTCTTTTAAAAATCCTATGTCTTTTGTTACCGCTTCTAATCTTTCTTGAGAAACATGTTTTAAAAATTTAACAGGATTTTTATTTGATTCTTCCCATAGGTCTCCATCTATTCTTTGAAATAATCTTAAAAATTCTGTATTCCAAGACCACCATAAATTGTTGGCTATTTCTGATAATTTTTCAATTCTTTTTGGTAATTGTGGATTTACCGTAATTCTATTAAATAAGTACATTTTTTGTTTTTCCTCCTTCGTATTTTAAAGCTTTTTTCTTAATGTAATTCGATATTTATATTATCTATTAAATATTTTTATTTGTCAAATGTTTTTTATTAAAATATTCGTATTATATCATTATATGTAACATATAATGACAACACTATTAAAATCGAAAATCCTAATAATTGTATATTTATTTCTGTTTGCTCTTTTAATGGTTTTCTTCTTATTGCTTCAATTATTAAAATTAATATTTTTCCTCCATCTAATGCTGGAATTGGTAACAAGTTTGTTACTCCTAAAGAAATAGATATTAATGCCATCATATATAAAAATTCTTTAATACCATTAGTTTTAGATACAACTTCTGATATTCCAACTGGTCCCATCATTTGGTCTATTCCAACATTTCCTGTAAATAACTGTTTTAAATTATCAACAATAGAAAAAACGAATTCTTTCGTTGACATTGCTGCATTTAAACATCTATTACCAATCGTGTCCTCTGCTCTTTTTAAATTAACACCTAAGTACCATCTTTCTCCTTGTTGTTCTGCTATTTGCTTTGGAACTATATTATATTCTAGTATAGTTCCTTCTCTATCAATTTTTAAATTGATAGATTCTGTATTTTCTTGTATTGCTTTATTTAAATCATATAAATTATCAATTTTTTTATTGTTTGCCTCAATAATTTTATCTCCAGACTGTAATCCTATTTGTTGGGCCGGATATCCTTCTGTAGTTGAAACAATTTCATTTGTTATATATGTTCCTGAATTGGCAATTAATAAAAAATAAACTATAATAGCAAATATTATATTTACAATTGCTCCTGCTGCAACTATAGCTATTCTTTTTGGAATACTTGCTTTAGAAAAAGAACCACTTTCTTCTGACCTTTCTTCTTCTCCTTCCATACTAACAAATCCACCTAATGGAATTAATCTTAATGCGTATTTGGTTTGTTTTCCTTGTTTTTTCCATATAGCTGGTCCAAAACCAATAGCAAATTCGTTTACTCTCACTTTACATAATTTTGCTACAGTAAAATGTCCTAACTCATGAATAAATATCAAAAATCCTAATAAAAATATTATTTTTATTGCTGATAAAATAAAAGATATCAATGTGTTCCTCCTTTTTATAACAACGTAAATAATGCATATGCAAATGGTGCTAAGAATATTAAACTATCTATTCTATCTAACATTCCTCCATGTCCTGGTATTAAATTACTATAATCTTTAATATCAACAAATCTTTTTATACTAGATGCTGCAAAATCTCCAATTTGCCCAACTAAACTTAATATAATTCCTATTCCTGTTATAAATATATATGAATAATTCATTCCCCAATAAGTATTTGCAACATAAGTATAAATAAGCATTAATATAACAGCTCCTACTGTTCCACCAATACATCCTTCAATTGATTTCTTAGGACTTACTTTACTAAATTTATGCTTTCCAAAATGTTTTCCTATTAAATAAGCAAATATATCTGTTCCCCATGCTGCTAAAATTACATACCAAATTAAAATTTTTCCATTTGGCATTCCATCAATAAATGCTACAAACATAATAAAAAATACAACATAAAATATTCCAATAAATGTGTATGCTATATCCTTAAATGTTGTTCTCATTTCTGTAGCAACTACTTGGGCAAAAAGTACTATTAAAATAGTTGGAACTCCTAATGTTACTATCATATTTAAATATTCTTTTGGTACTACATGAATAAAAGCTATACTAAAACAACTTAAATAGCCTAACCATCTTACTGGTTTTGATACCTTTGCTATAGCATTAAAATATTCACTCATAGCAAGTAATGCTATAATTGATAATGCTATATCTACTACTATTTTGTCTCCAATTAGTAACACTAATAATACTAATGGAAATCCTAATAATCCTGAAGTCAATCTTTTTATATCCATCTCTTTTCCTTTCTTCTTATAAATATTTATTATTTTGTTTTAATTTGCTCCAAATTTTCTGGTTCTTTTTTGGTATTCTATAATTGCTTTATCTAAATCTTCTTCCTCAAAGTCTGGCCAATTTTTATCTAAAAATAAGAATTCAGAATAAACAAGTTGCCATGGTAAGAAATTACTTAAGCGCAACTCTCCACTAGTTCTAATCAATAAATCTGGATCTGGCTGTCCTTTAGTATATAAATTATCAGATACTAATTTTTCTGATATTTCTTCTATATCTATTTCTTGATTTTTTACTTTTGCAGATATTTGCTTTATTGCTTTTATTAATTCGTCTCTTCCTCCATAATTTAATGCAATATTAAAAGTTACTCCAGTATTATCTTTAGTTCTTTCCATACACCTTTTTATGCTTTTCTGCATTCCTTCAGACAAGGCTGTTATATCTCCTAATATTTTTACCTTAATATTTTCAGTATCTGCTCTTTTAGAATATTCATCTAAATAATTTTGCAATAACATCATAAGTGCTTTTACTTCATCTTCAGCTCTTTTCCAATTTTCTGTTGAAAATGCATATACTGTAATATATTCTAATCTTATTTTATTAGCATATCTTACGATTTTTTCTAATGTTTTTGCTCCTTCTTTATGTCCAAAACTAACTGGCTTTCCTTTTGCTCTTGCCCATCTTCTATTACCATCCATAATAATAGCAATATGCTTTGGCATTGTTTCTTTATCAAACTTCATTTTCTGCTCTCCTTTAAGGATTTTTTATCATAGTTCTTAATTAATTTATTATATAATCAAATTAAGCATTATTTTAAATCCCCTATTTATTTCTATCTTTTATATATAAAGCTAATTCTCTTAAAAATTCAGCTCTATCTCCATATTCTTTTAATTCCTCTATTGCTTCTTTTGTTATTTCTTCTAGAATTTTTTTTGCCCCTTGAAGTCCATATTTTGAAACATATGTACATTTTTCTAATTCTTTGTCATTACCAACTGGTTTGCCTAAAATCTCTTCATTTCCTTCTTCAGATAAAATATCATCTTTTATTTGAAATGCTAATCCTATTTTTTCCGCATACTTAGTCAATTTTTCTAAATCCTTTTCATTAGCATTAGCTAAAATTGCTCCCATCCTAACACATAATTTTAAAAGTGCTCCTGTTTTGTTTTTATGAATATATTCCAAATACTCATCAGTTATTTGCTTTCCCTCATATTCTGTATCTATATATTCCCCTGCAATCATTCTATCTACCGCAGTGGAAAATTCATTAAAAACTTTTAATTTATTTTTTAATTCTTCACTTTCTGACTTTATTAAATCTTCACTAATTACAATATATGCTTGATTTAACAATCCATCTCCTGCAAGAATTGCAGTTGCCTCATTAAATTTCTTATGGTTAGTAGGCTTTCCATGCCTAAAATCGTCATTATCAATTCCTGGCAAATCATCATGAATCAACGAAAAATTATGTACCATCTCAATAGCAACTGCATATGGAATACATTTATTAATATTTTTTCCAAATATCTCATATGTTGCAATTACTAAAATAGGTCTTAATCTTTTTCCACCTGCCATAAGACTATATTCCATAGAATTATTTAATATTTTTTCTGGTACATCTTTTTTTCCTGAATATTTTTCCAATTCATTATTTACTTGTTCTTGATATTTTTTTAATTGTACTTTAAAATCCATAAACCGCTCCTTAGCTATTTATACTGACATAATTTCTTTTTCTTTTCCCTCTAGTATTTTATCTATCTCATCTATTTTTTTATCAGTCATTTTTTGAATTTCATTTTCTGCTTGTTTTAACTCATCTTCTGTTATTGTTCCTTCTTTTTGCTCTGCTTTTGCTATATCAATACCTTCTCTTCTAATAGATCTTATTGCTACTTTAGCCTCTTCAGCCATTTTTCTTATATCTTTTACTAATTCTTTTCTTCTCTCTTCATTTAATTCAGGAAAAGCTAGTCTTATTACTTTTCCATCATTATTTGGATTAATTCCAATATCAGATGCCAAAATTGCTTTTTCAATATCTTTTAAAACACTAGCATCCCAAGGTTGAATAACAATCAACCTAGCTTCAGGTACAGACACACCTGCAACCTGATTAATAGGTGTAGGAGTTCCATAATAATCTATTTTTACCTTATTCAAAATTGCTGGATTAGCTCTTCCAGCTCTAACCTCTGATAATTTTTCACTATAAACACTAATTGACTTTTCCATTTTATCATCTAAACTTTTATAATCCATTTTACCTCTCTCCTTTTTGAGACACTGGGGACACCCCTCGTCTGTCTCATTTTTCTTTTCAACATATTATGATTTTTGTTTGAGACACTTTTCACCTGTCCCCTGTGTCTCATTTTACTATTGTTCCAATTTTTTCACCTTTTACTGCTCTTACTATGTTTTCTGGATCTTCAATTCCAAATACTAATAATGGCATATGGTTATCTCTACACATTGCTGTTGCTGTTGAGTCCATTACTTTTAAGTCTTTTTCTAATACTTCCATATAAGATATTTCTTCGTATTTTTCTGCTGTTGGATCTAACTTAGGGTCTGCTGAATATACTGCATCTATTGATTTTCCTAATAATATTATATCTGCTTTTATTTCTGTTGCTCTAAGTACTGCTGCTGTATCTGTTGTAAAATATGGATGTCCTGTACCACATGCAAATATTACAACTCTTCCTTTTCCTAAGTGTTTTTCTGCTTTTCTTTGTATAAATGGTTCTGCTATTTCTCTCATTTCTATAGCTGTTTGTACTCTTGAATATATTCCTCTTGCTTCTAATGCGTCTTGAAGTGCTAATCCATTCATTGCTGTTGCTAGCATTCCCATATAGTCAGCTGTTGTTCTTTCCATTTGATGTCCATTTCTTCCTCTCCAGAAGTTTCCTCCTCCTACAACAATTGCTACTTGTACTCCCATTTCTACAATTTCTTTTATTTTATCACATATTTTTCCTACTGTTTCTACATCTACTCCTGTTTTTTGTTTTCCTGCTAGTACTTCTCCACTTAATTTTAATAGTACTCTTTTATATTTGAGTTCTGACAATTTTTCCACTCTCCTTAATTTATTTTTGATAGAATCATTCTACCATATATTTTGAAAAAATACAGTAGTTTTTTGAGATTTTGTGAAATTTATTTCCGTATTTGTTCGTGTGCAAAAATTTATAAAATAACTTTCTTAATATATAAAAAAGAGACACTTCAATTCGTGTCTCCATAAATTTTCTTATTTTAATTGATTCATTACTTCTTCAGCAAAGTTTTCTTCTTTTTTCTCAATTCCTTCACCTTTTTCAAATCTTGCAAATTCTACTACTTCTGCATCTTTTTCTTTTAATAATTGAGATACTTTCATATTTGGATCTTTAACAAAATCTTGATCTACTAAACAAATTTCACTAAAGAATTTTCCAATTCTTCCTTGTACTATTTTTTCAGCAATTGCTTCTGGTTTTCCTTCATTCATTGTTTGAGCTTTTAAAATTTCTTTTTCTTTTTCAACTCTTTCAGCTGGTACAGAAGCTTCATTTAAAAATTCTGGTCTAGCAGCTGCAATTTGCATACAAATATCTTTTGCAACTTCACTATTTCCTTTTTTCATGTTTACTAAAACTGCTATTTTTCCATCTCCATGAATATATTTTTCTACTAAGCCTTCAGATTCAAATCTTGCAAATCTTCTAATGTTCATATTTTCACCAATTGTAGCAATTTTGTCAACTAATACTTCTTTAACGGTTTTTCCTGGTACTTCAATTGATTCTTGAGCTAATAATTCTTCTACATCTTTTGGGTCTTTTTCTACTACTTGTTTTGCTATATTCATAACAAAAGTTTTAAATTCTTCATTTTTTCCAACGAAGTCTGTTTCTGAATTAACTTCTACAATAGCTCCTATTTTTCCATCTTCTGAAATAAAAGCTTCTACTAAACCTTCAGCTGCAACTCTTCCTGATTTTTTAGCAGCTTTTGCAATTCCTCTTTCACGTAATAATTCAATTGCTTTCTCCATGTCTCCATCTGTTTCTGTTAAAACTTTTTTGCAGTCCATCATTCCTGCACCTGTTTTTTCTCTTAAATCTTTTACTTGACTAGCTGTAACCATTTTTTATTTCCTCCTTTATTTATTAAAAACACTCTTATTTTATAACATTTTAAAATATTACAAATATCTATGTTTATTTTTTCTATATTAATCTGATACTATACCTTCAAAATTAATATAGTAAATAATAAAGAAGAATAGAGCAGAAAAGCTCCACTCTTCTTTTACTTTTAGAATTATTCTTCTACTTTTTCTTCTTCATTTGCTACTACTTCTTCAATTGTTGTAGCTTCTTCATCAACTGGTTGTTCTTCCATTTCTGGTTCAAAGCTTTCACCTTGTTTTCCTTCAATAACTGCATTTGCCATTACGTCTGCAATTAATTTTACAGCTCTTATAGCATCGTCATTTCCTGGAATTGCATAATCTACTTCTTCTGGATTGCAGTTTGTATCTACTAATCCTACAACTGGAATTCCTAATTTTTTAGCTTCTAATATAGCAATTCTTTCTTTTTTAGGATCTACTAAAAAGATAACTCCTGGTAATTCGTTCATTTCTTTTATTCCACCAAGATTTCTTTCTAATTTTTCCATTTCTTTTTTCAATAGAATTACTTCTTTTTTAGGTAACACATCAAATGTACCATCTTGTTCCATTGCTTCTAAATCTTTTAATCTTTGAATTCTTTTTTGAATTGTACCAAAGTTTGTTAACATTCCACCTAACCATCTTTGATCAACATAGAACATTCCACATTTTAAAGCAGCTTCTTTCATACATTCTTGTGCTTGTTTCTTTGTTCCTACAAATAATACTGTTTTTCCTTCTTCTGCTTGTTCTTTAACGAAAGCATAAGCTTCATCTAATTTTTTTGATGTCTTTTGTAAATCGATGATATGAATTCCATTTCTAGCTTGAAATATATATTCAGCCATTTTTGGATCCCATCTTCTTGTTTGATGTCCAAAGTGAACACCAGCTTCTAGTAATTGTTTCATTGCAACTACTGCCATTTTAAATTCCTCCCTTTTTGTTTTTCTTCCATAAAGTTCTTCACCCTCTAGGACCTAAAACTTCTATTATTTCTTAGGCACTACCTTTTAGGCTCTCTTTATGTGATTAATACGTTTCTTATTGTACCATGTTTTACCAATGATTTCAAGTGTTTTATATAGATTTTTATAATTTTTTGTTACAGTTCAGTAGAAAATTATTATGATGTCCAGGCTTTAGCTCCCACTATAACACTTAAATTTTATTTAATGACGTTTGATTGGAATGAAAAATAGAAAATCTTTTACAAGAAAATGAGTAATGTTCACGGGCAAAATTATTATTATATGAATTTAAACTTTTCTCGGTTCAATACATAATCTAAGAATTTCTAAAATAATTTAATGGCACCCTTTCACTTAGTCCGAGCTAAAGCTCGACGTGAACATTTTCCATTAAATTATTTAAAAAATTCTAAGATTACTCCAATTACATTCGAAAAGTTTAAATTCATATAATAATAATTTTGAGCTTGAGTGAAAGCGCCTTATTTTCTTGTATTAGATTTTCTTTTTGAATGAAATGAAAAGACATTAAATAAAATTTAAGTATTATAGGGAGAGCTAAAGCCTGGACATCATAATTATTTCTTACAATCTATAACTAGCAATCATCAACAAATTCCTCAAATACTAAATTTGCCAAATCAATTCCTTTATTTGTTAACTTAATATGATTTAAATCAACTTCTATTAATCCTTCTTCTACTAATTTATTTAAATTTTCACGATATAAAAAAATCGGATTATCAATAAACTTTTCCTTAAATCTTGCTATATCAACACCTTGTATTTTTCTAAAACCTAACATCATAAATTCATTTTTCTTATCTTCTAAACTTTGACTTTCTTCTATTTGTATATTTTCTTCTTTCCTATTGTCTTCTATATGTTGAATATATTCTTCAACATTTATAGTATTAGAAAATCTAATGCCATTCAAATATGAATGAGCAGCAACTCCAAAACCAATATATTCTTCCTGATTCCAGCAATTTAAATTATGTCTTGATTCTTTTCCCAATTTAGCAAAATTAGAAATTTCATAATGATTATATCCATTTAACTCTAATGTATTTTTTACATACCAATACATATTTCGTTCTAAATCTTCATCTGGTAATTTAATCTCACCATTTTCTAACATTTTTTCAATTGGTGTATTTTCTTCTATTATTAAAGAATATACACTAATATGCTCTGGCTCTAACTTTATTATATCTTGTAATGTATTTTTTAGATCTCCAATCTTTTGTCCTGGAATCCCTATCATTAAATCTATATTGATATTTTTAAATCCAGTTTCTCTAGCTAGTTTGTATATCTCTAAAAATTCTTGATATGTATGAATTCTTCCTATTTTTTTCAAAATATCATTTTTTGTACTTTGAAGTCCTATACTTAATCGATTTATTCCTGATTTTTTGTAATCATTTAACTTTTTTGTATCAACTGTTCCTGGGTTTACTTCAATTGTTATTTCTATATCTTTAAATTCTATTAAATTACATTTTAACTTTTCTTTTAATTCACTTAATATTTCTACTATATATATACTATCTATATACGATGGTGTACCTCCACCTATATAAATACTAGTTACTTTATAATTTGAAAAATCAAATTCTTCTATTTCTTTTTTCAAACTTTCTATATATTCTTTTACTTCACTACATTTATTAGAATAAGAAACAAAATCACAGTAATAACATTTCTGTTTACAAAATGGTATATGTATATAGATTCCTAATTCATTTAACATTTAATTATCACCTTTTCCTTTTAAAAGTTGCCAAAAGATATTTTATTCTTTTGGCAATTATGTTTAAAATAGTAACCGTTTTAGTTACTTAGCAAGTTCAATTATTTTTTTCAATCTATAATTTACTCCTGATTTTCCTATAGGCTCTTTTAATATTTTTCCTAAATCAGTTAATGACATATCTGGATTTTCTAATCTTAACTTAGCTATTTCTTTTAAATTATTATTTAATTTATTAAATTCTCCTGTTTTTTGTAATTTTTTTATAGCTGCTATTTGCTCAATTGACGCATTTAATGTTTTATTTAAATTTGCTGTTTCACAATTAACTAGTCTATTTACTTTTCCTTTCATCTCTTTTTGCACTCTTATTTCTTCAAATCTCATAACTGCTTTGTTTGCACCAATCAATGCTAAAAATTTTGAAATTTCTTCACCTTCTTTAATATAAATAGAATATTTATTCTTTGTTGTCATTTTTTTGCTTCTTATTCTTAGCTTTTCTAATATTTTTATAGAATCTTCTAAATTTTCCTCTTGATTTAATACAATCTCTAAATGATATTTATTTTCAGGATTATTAATAGAACCCGAACCTAAAAATAACCCTTTTATTATTGCTTTTAAACATTCTTTATCTTCCTGTTCTATGACATCTTCTTTCAATGAAATTTCGGATTTATTGTATTTCATAATTTGTTCTATTTCTGATATCTTTAATTTTATTACAAAATTCTTTCCGATTTATCTCTATATTGTGATTTATATTTAAATTAGCTAGTAATTTAGAAAAACGATTAATATTATAATCACTTTCTGTTGAAAATTTAATATTGTTTTTTCCTATAAAATCAATATTTCCTGAAATTAGATATCCCATTAATTCATATTCTACCATTTTCTTATTTGTCAAATTACTATTCTTATTTAATTCTTGTTTTATTTCAGATGAAAAAGACATTACATTTTCCTTTCCTAACTTAGTTTTGTAATTATTATCCTATCATTTCCATATAAATCTTTTTTGCTATATGTATTTATATATCTTTCTTTATTTTTAATGATTCCTATAACATCTTCTTTTTGATCATAACCAATTTCAAAACATAAATATCCATTAAATTTTAAGTATTTTTCACTCTCATTTATAATTTTTCTGTAAAAGTCCAGTCCATCATACCCTCCATCTAATGCAATTATTGGCTCTTTTTGTACGTCTTTATTTAATTTCTTTATTACTTCTCTTTTTATATATGGTGGATTAGATACTATTACGTCATATTTATCTTCTTTTAAATTTTTAAACAAATCTGATTCTACAAATGTTATTTGATTTTCTACATCATTATTTTTTGCATTTGTTCTTGCTATTTCTAAAGCTTTTTTACTAATATCTACCGCTGTAATTTCACTATTTTCTATATATTTAGCTAATGATATAGCGATTGCTCCACTTCCTGTACATAGGTCTAGAATTTTTTTAGCATTTATTTTTTTTGAAATATTTATAACTTCTTCTACTAATATTTCAGTGTCTGATCTTGGTATTAATACATTTTCATCAACATAAAAATTCATTTTCATAAATTCTTGCATATGCGTAATATGTTGAAGTGGTACGCCACTTATTATTTTTTTTATTGCTTTAAAATAATTTACTTCTTGTCTTAAGCTTAATGTTTGATTATCATATATTAATAAATATTGTCTAGGTTTATTTAATATAAATTGCATTAGAAGTCGTGCTTTTAAGTTTGGTTCTTCTATCCCATTTGTTTTTAAATTAATCATTCCCTTTTTTATTGTTTCTCGTATTGTCATATTAGCACCTTCTTTCTATCCATTTTGCTTTTTTCTATAAAAGTCGCCAAAAATGAAAATTTCTTATTTTGGCAACTTCTAAATTATTCTTCAAAAAACCTCTGAAAATCTTCTTCATTGATTTTTTCTTTTTCTAATAAAGCTTGTGCAATCATATCCAATTTATCTCTGTGTTGTTGTAATAAACTTAATGCATCACTATATGCAATGTCAATCAATTTTTTTACTTCTTCCCCAATCTTATCTCCTATATTTTCACCAAACATTTGCATTTCATAAGGTTCTTTTCCTTGGAAATCAATCGGTCCTAAATTATCACTCATTCCATATTTAGTTACCATATCTCTTGCAATTTTTGTTGCTACTTCTATATCATTACTTGCTCCTGTTGATATATCATTTAATACCAATTTTTCAGCTGCTCTTCCTCCTAATAAAGCTATTAATTTTTCTTGCATTTCTGTTTTTGATATATAATATTTATCTTCGTCTGATTTATACATTGTATATCCACCAGCTACACCTCTTGGTATAATTGATATTTCTTTTACATTTGTTTGTGTTGGTAAATATCTACTTACTACTGCATGTCCTGCTTCATGATAAGCTGTTAATTTTTTATCTTTTTCTGAATATACCCTGCCTCTTTTTTCTAATCCAACTGTTACTTTTTTAACAGCTTCTTCAATATCTAAGTTTTCAATATCTTCATGTTTATTTTTAGTTGCAACAATTGCCGCTTCATTTAATATGTTTTCAAGTTCAGCTCCTGTAAATCCTGCTGTATCTTCCGCAATACTTTCTAAATTTACGTCATCTGATATTTTCTTATCTCTTGCATGAATTTTCAAAATTTCTAATCTTCCTTTTAAATCAGGAACTGGTATTGTTATTTGTCTATCAAATCTACCAGGTCTAAGCAATGCTTTATCTAACATTTCTGGTCTATTAGTTGCTGCTAAAACAATAATCGTTTCTTCAGAACTAAATCCATCCATTTCAACTAAAAGCTGATTTAAAGTTTGATTGTTTTCTGTTTCTGCCCCACTATTAGATGTCCTTCTAGAACCTATTGCATCAATTTCATCAATAAATACTATACATGGTGCCAGTTTTCTAGCTTTTTCAAATAATTTTCTAACTCTGGAAGCTCCTAATCCTGCAAACATTTCAATAAATTCAGATCCACTCATAGAAATAAAAGGTACATCTGCTTCTCCTGCAATTGCTTTAGCTATCAATGTTTTACCAGTTCCTGGCTTTCCATATAACAATACTCCTTTTGGTACTCTAGCTCCCATTTTTTTAAATTTCTCAGGTTTTTTTAAGAAATCAACAATTTCAATCATTTCTTCTTTTTCTTCATCTAATCCAGCTACATCATCAAATTTGATTTTTGTTTTTCTTTCTGTATCATCATATACTTTGCCTTTTTCTCCCAATCCTTGCATTTTAAATATCATAATAAATAATGCAAGCATTATAGCTGTTGGTAAAATAGACATTATCATACTTGGTATTTGTGCCAAAATACTTTTTGGCTTTTGTATTAATTCCAGTTCATTTCCTTCAGCTACTTTTGATTGAACTAAATTCATAAAACTCTCTGTTTCCGGAACAATTGATGTTTTCTCTTCTTCTACATCTTTTAGTTTTACTTTTACTGTTGTACTACCTGTAGTCATTTCTACTTTTTCTATATTACCATAAGACAATTCTTTTATTAAATCTGTATATGCTAATGTATTTTCATCTTTTTTACTAGTATTTTTTACCCAAAATATACTTACCAAAGCTATAACTATTACAAATAATATTGATAAACCTATTAACAGCATTGATTTTTTATTTTTCTTTTCATTGTTATTTCCCTTATTCTTGCTCATTTTTCCATCCTTCTTCCTTTTTATATAAATTATGCATTTGAGCCTTCTGCTTCATTTCCCAAGTTTTCTTTTTCTTCTTTATCCTTTTTCTTTTGTTCTCTATTATTTTTTTCTTCTTCTTTATCTTTTTTTCTGCGTTCTTCTTTCTCTTTATTATCTTTTTCTTCTTGCTCCATTTCTTTTTTTACAATCGCTTCTGCTTCTGCTATTTTCATCAATTCTAATTGTTTTTTCATAAAATCTGCTTTCAAAATTAAAATTGCTGCCACTAGATAAATTGCTGCCACTGCAACATACATAACTTGGAAATATTCCATATTAAATGTAACAAAAATATTAACTGCCACATATAACATATTTAAAATAACTGACAATGTTAATGCATATGCTGACATATTAAATACAGCTACATATCTCATTTTTATTCTTGCTAATAATGTTGTAATATATCCAAAGAAGCTTAATAATACAACATTTGAAATTATTGTTAATAAATACATAATAAAAGCATAAATAAATATTGTTAAAAATATGCTAACATATAATGTTACTATTTTACTACTATTCGCATAATTAATAACATCCTGCTTTGTAAATTCGCTTACTCCAAATGATTCAAAACTTTCCTTATATGTGTAACTTATAGTCCCAACTACTGAAGAATTCTTTAAAATAATTCTGTCTTTTAAGATAATAGCTCCTTCTTCTGTTTCCGTAATATCATTAATATATTGATTTATTTTTTGTTCATCCTCTGTTTTTGTATCTACTATAATCTTTCCTAAAATTGATTTATCTTCTGGAATTATAATTTCATTTTCTGCCTCTACGTTTATTTTGCCATCCTCATATCTAAATTCAGGAAATTCATTTTGAATATAGTTTACTCCTTTTTGTACTATATTATAAGTTTTATACATCATTCCTGCACAAAGTATAACTGTAAGTATAGCTGTTATTCTTGCTAAGTATCCTAAAGCCCTACCTAAGCCTTCTGATGCCATATCAGGATATTTTTCTATTTTTGTAATTGAATACCAAACTCTCTTAAAAAATCCTGTTTTTGTTTGCTTTTTTTCTTCCTTTTTCTCTTCTTCCATTTACCTATACTCCCTTCTTATGCTAGAATCTACAAATTTTGGATTTACATTAATTATAACTTTATTCCCTATTTTTATATCACTATTAGATATATTACATATAATATGATAAGTTCCAATTCGTCCTATAATTTCATAATTTTTATCTTTTATTTTTATATAAATTTTTTGCTTTTTAAAAAAATCTTTTATATCTCTTACAATATATCTTAATTTATCAATAGTTCTAAACATATCTCTATTATTTATTATATTAATTCCATCCATATATCCACATGGAATTACAGCTATCTTAGTTTCCGTTTTGGTTTTGTAAGTATTTGAATATCCCACATTAAATCCTTTTGGTAAATCTTTTATTTCTGAGACTGCTGACTCTAAATAACCTATTTTTTTTAGTCCTACATTATTTTCAAAAGATAATCTTCCTAAAAAAGCTGAACCAATTCTTACAGCATTTAGATGCATTTCTCTATATTTTACAAAAGCAGAAGAATTACATACATGTAACATTCCTGTTTCAATCTTATTCATTTTTAACACTTCAATAACATCAATAAATCTCTTAAATTGTAATTTCGTATATTTTTCATCAAAAAAACTAATTGAAAAATGAGTGTATGTTCCTTCTATTTTAACATTTTGTATATTTTTTAATGCTTCTACCATTTCATCTCTTTTTGAATATACAAATCCATATCTTCCAAATCCTGTATCAATTTTTAAATGTACTCTTATTGTTTGATTTTCTTCTTTTCCTATTTTCTCTGCAATTATAATATCTTCTTTTGATCCAATGGTTAATATTATTTTATTTTTTACCAATGTTCTTACATCATCTTCTATTGCAGTAGAAGATAGCATTAAAATCTCTTCTTTGATTCCTTCTTTTCTTAATTTCAGTGCTTCTTCCATTGTTGAAACAGCAAACATAGAAATTCCATTATCAATTAAAAATTTTGTATATTCTACAATTCCCATCCCATATCCATTACCTTTTACTACAGCAATAATCTTAACATCTTTTCCTGCATCATCTTGTCCACTTTTTTTTGCATATTCTTTTATTTTATTAATATTGTGTCTTAAATCTTCCTTATTAATAACTAATGTGTTCAATTTTATTACTCCTTATTATTATTTTGCTATTTTTCTTTTTATTTGTCTTATTGTTCTAAATGCTTTTTCTGAAAAACGATATAATTTATAAGTAATTGGTTTAAATGGCATATAGATTTCTCCTATCCATTCAATAAGATCTGCACCAAATCCCTGTTTGAATCTATATAATCCATATTGCGGATGTGTTTTTTCAACATTTCCAACAACACCCCTAAAGTCATATATGTCATCATGTCTTGCAATTGCCATTTTTATCATTTCCCATTGAAGTAAATAATTTGGCATTAAGTTTCTATGTTCATTACTACTTGCACCATATAAATACCATGTTTTGTTTCCATAGAATATTGGTATAACACCTGATATTGGCTTATCTTCATAATATGCCATAAGAAGTTTCATATGATCTGGTCCTAAACAATCATACATTTTTTCAAAGTAAGATAATGGTCTGGTAATAAAGTTATCTCTTTCTCCTGTTGTTAGCATTATTTTATGAAAATCTTTTAAATCTTCTCTTTTTCCTTCTTTTATTACAACTCCCTTCTTTTGTGCTAAACGTACATTATATCTCCACTTTTGTTTAAATCCTGCTAAAATTTCTTCTTCTGTTTTATTCTTTATATTTAATTGCATTACAAACCTTGGTTGAATTTCATCTTTAAAATCTTTTGCATCATCTTTTATTTTATAACCTAAATTAGTAACAATATCTCTAAATGTTTTGTCACTTTTCAAAACGTCTGGTTCTATTCTTAAAACAATAGCATTATATTTTTTTGCTAGTTCTTTTGCTCCATCTGTTATTTGCTTCATTACTGCAATATCATGTATATCACATACTGGCCCTCTTGATGCATACATAATATTTCCAAAAATAGGCATTTTTCGAATCCATACACATAAAGAACCTATAATATTTCCATCTTCATTTTCTGCAAGTATGACTTCTGGCTTCCAATTTGGTTTCTTTACTTCTGCCCACTCTAATGATTGTTGAAAGTTACATCTTTCATTTTCTTCTAAAAATTTTTTATATTCTTTTTTTGATTCTTCACTATCTACAAATCTCATTACTTCTCCTTGTCCAATCGTCGATATTTAAAAAATAGGCTTTTTAAAATCTTCAATTTGTGTCTTTTTTATTATTTACAATACAAACGTATTTTACACTAAATTGCAAAAATTTACAAGTAATTTATATTTAAGTTTTAGTATTTTGTAGAAATAAAATTAAAACTTATATAAAGTTAGTTATAACATTTTACATTTATTTCCTAAAAATACCAAAATTACACACTACATAGATTATATATTCTAAAAAAATATTTAAATAATTAATTATTGTTAAAATTAATATGAGAAATCCTATTTTAGTGGGATTTCTCATATTTTTATTTATTCTCTTCTTTAAACCTTTTAAGCTAATCTTATATCCATTTGCCTCAAATCTCGAAATTAGTTTTTAAATCACATTTTAAAACTAATTTAATATAAATTTTTTTCAATACAAATATATTGTTGTATTTCTATAAAAGCATAAATTTTTACGAAGTTCCTTTAAAAATTTTTATAAATTATTTTACAACTATATTAACTAATTTTTTAGGTACAACTATTTCTTTTACAATAGTTTTTCCATCTATTCTCATCTTTACATTTTCAATTTTTTTTGCCGTCTCTTTCATTTCCACTTCAGTATACGAAACTGGTACTTGTACTTTTCCTCTTAATACACCATTGACTTGTACTACCATTTCATATGTATCATTCTCTAATTTTGATTTATCGTATGTAGGCCATGATTCATATGCAATTGTTTCTTTATTATTAAACACTTCACTCCATATTTCTTCTGTAATATGTGGAACAATTGGATTCATTAATTTGATAAAATTTTTAGCATATTCCAAATTCCATGATTTTTCTTTATAAACTGCATTTACAAATATCATCATTTGTGAAATTGCAGTATTAAAATTTAATGTTTCATAATCATCCGTTACTTTTTTTACTGTTTGATTATATATTTTATCTAAATTTGGATTATCTTTAAATTCTCTTTTTTCTTCATGATATAATCTCCAAACACGATCCAAGAATTTTTTTATACCTCTAACTGCTTCATCATTCCATGGTTTGTCAGCCTCAAGTGGTCCCATAAACATTTCATACATTCTAAGTGTATCTGTTCCATATTGCTTTTCTATATCATCTGGATTTACCACATATTTTGGAAAACGTTTGCCCATTTTTATACCATTTGAGCCTAATATCATACCTTGATGAACAAGCTTCTTGAATGGTTCTTTAACACTAACCAACCCTTGATCAAATAAGAAATTATTCCACATTCTAGAATATAATAAATGTCCGACTGCATGTTCTGGACCTCCTATGTATAAATCTACTGGCATCCAATGTTCAATTAATTTTGGATCAGCAAACATTTTATCATTTTTAGGATCTAAATATCTTAGAAAATACCAACTTGATCCAGCAGAGCCTGGCATTGTAGATGTTTCTCTAACACCTTTCACTCCATTTATCTCAACACTTTTCCATTCAACAGCGTTCTCTAATGGTGCCTTACCATTTTTTCCCTTATAATCATCCATCATTGGTAGTGTTAATGGTAACTCGCTATCTTTAAGTACTACATCTTTTCCATTCTCTAGATGAACAATTGGAATAGGCTCTCCCCAGAATCTTTGACGTGCAAAAATCCATTCTCTTATATGGTAATTATTTTTTCTTTTTCCACACCCCATTTTAACTAGTTTTTCTGTAATAGCCTTTTTGGCTTCTTCAACAACTAATCCTGTAAATTCTTCACTATTAATTAATTTGCAATTATTATTTAAATAATCTTTTTTTTCAAAAGCACATTCTTTAGTATCACGACCAGCTATTACTTGAATCATAGGCAAATTGTATTTTTGTGCATATTCAAAATCTCTTTGATCATGACTTGGAACCGCCATAACAGCCCCAGTACCATAAGTAGCTAAAACAAAATCTCCTAAAACTATTGGCACTTCTTTACCATTAACAGGATTAATTGCAAATATTCCTTCCAACTTAACACCACTTTTGATTTTATTAAGTTCTGTCCTGTCGAAATCTGATTTTTTTGCAGTTTTTTCTCGATATTTGACTACTTCATCCCAGTTTTTTATTCTATCTTTTAATTTATCCACTAATTCATTTTCAGGTGCCAACACCATAAATGTAATACCATATATAGTTTCTATACATGTAGTAAATATTGAAAATTTGCCACCATCTTTAATTTTAAATTCAACTTCTACACCTTCAGATTTTCCAATCCAATTTCTTTGCATCTCTTTTGTAGATTCTGGCCAATCAAGTTCATTTAATCCATTTAATAGTTTTTCAGCATATGCAGGCATATCTATAATCCATTGTTTCATATTTTTACGTACTACAGGATATCCTCCTCTTTCACTCTTACCATCTATAACTTCGTCATTCGCCAAAACAGTACCTAATTCTTCACACCAATTAACTGGCATATCTATTTGTTTAGCCAATCCAGCCTCATATAGTTTTTTGAATATCCATTGAGTCCATTTATAATAGCTAGGATCACTAGTAGATATTACTCTATCCCAATCATATGAAAATCCTAATCTTTCTAATTGACCTTGGAATGTTTTGATATTTTTTTGTGTAAATTCAGCAGGATGATTTCCTGTTTGTATTGCATATTGTTCAGCAGGAAGACCAAAAGAATCATATCCAATTGGATGCAGAACATTATATCCTTGCATTCTCTTCATACGTGATATTATATCTGTTGCAGTATAACCTTCAGGGTGCCCTGCATGAAGCCCCACACCAGATGGATATGGGAACATATCAAGTGCATAATATTTAGGTTTTGAAAAATCCCATATATTAACTTTAAATGTATTGTTTTCTTTCCAATAATTCTGCCACTTTTTTTCTATTTCTGTAAAATTATACATTTTATATCTCTCCTTTTATTATTTGGTAGTGTAAACTAATTTTATATTACATTTAGTTACACACCTGTATTTTCAAGGTTTATATCATTTTTTACAATAAAAAATGATCTTCCCTTTTTTTATGGTATAATTGTTACAATGAATAACCAATAATTACCATAAAGGAATGGTGTATCATGTATACAATTATACCTCTATTACTAGCTCATATTCAAGAGCTAAATAAACAAATTTAATTTTTATTCAAATTTATTGTTAAAAATATACCTTTAAACTTAGAAAAATCTAAAGATGATTCTTTGTTTTCTCCTAAATACAATAAATTAAAAGTTGATAAATTGCCTTTGATTAAAGTTCCTAAAAAGAAAGATTACAAGCAACTTTTAAATCAATATCTTAAAGAACATGATAAGCCTTTGAAACCTATATTAAATCTCGTGGTAAAAATCCTGTTCCTAATGATGCTCACTGGCTTATTACAACTTTTTAAGACTACATTCTTACACCTACTGGAAACCATTAAATGAAGTGCCAGAACTAGAAAAAGCTGAACTTATGCCTGCTAAATGGCAAATATTAATTGAACTTTCTCAGCAATTAATCATCAAACAACAAGAAACTTAATTTACTGTAACTTCATACTTTACCTTACTTCGGCTTAACCAACTTAAAATGCATTTACACCTTGCAAGTGACCACTTGACAAAACATTTACAAATATCGTTAAAATTGTTTAGTCTGAAGTATTATTTATCATGCTTTTTTTGTATATTTTTAACTTTTCAATGTGCTTTTACTTTAAATATTATATCATGTTTGAAGTGGATACTTTTGTTACTTTGCTCAACGCCATAAGCTTTCTGGTACCACGGGTATAACCTGTGGTTTACCACTAAAGTTAATAAAAATAAGCCAACTAAGTCGACTTTTACTGGAGCAGTTAAGCAACAGCTTACGAACTATAACACTCTCTTTCTAAAAACATTATATATGAAATCTTCTTAAAATTCAATGGGAGTATGGAGAATTTTGTTATTTTATAGTATAATAAGTTTAAATTTAAGCCAATTATTAAAGGAGATATTTAATGAACGAAATAAAAGAATACAATGACTTATCAATAAATAAATATGGTACAATTGGTTCGCTAATGAATGGATATTTAGATTCTTATTTAAATAGAGATGAAATTGAAGTTATTAATAAAAATATAGACATTCTAAATAAGAAACTGGAAGATTTTAATATATTTAAGTATAAGATTATAAATAGATATAAAATTAGAAATTTAATTGTGAAAGTTCTTTCAGAAGAAAAAGACGATTTTATAGAAATTGCTGTAGATTTATTAAATTTGTCAGAAGACAATTTTGAAAATATTATAGATGGATTTATGAAACTAACAAAAAATGATATTGATGTATTATACTATAATCTTTGGAAAAAACGTGGAGTAGATTACGCAATAAAAATAAAAGGAAATTTGACTGATAAAGACGAAATTGAAAGAGCACTAAAACAAATAGAATTTGATGGCAAATATGCCATTAGTTCATCCTACTTACAATGAAAACATTTATAACATATATTTAGATGAGATATTTACTAATGCATCATATCGAGATGATTGGAATAAATTCTTAGAAGATATAGAAAATAGTTAAGGGAGAATAATAAAAATGAGTAAATATTATGACAATATTAGCAAAGAAATAAAAGATTATTTTGAAATTTTAGAGCCAAATTTCCCAGAATGGTTAAATGAATATATAGATACAAAAGAATTATTATCACAGCAATATATTAGTGTTACTTGTGGCACTATTTATTCAGACTTATTTGAAAGCGATTTTTTCTTTTCAAGTCTAGACCATTCTGTTGCAGTTGCTTTAATTGTTTGGCATTTTACACATGATAAAAAACAAACTTTATCTGGATTATTTCACGATATAGCAACACCTGCATTTAAGCATTGTATAGATTTTCTTAATGGAGATTATATGACTCAAGAATCAACAGAAGATTTGACAACAGAAATAATAAAAAATTCAAAAGAAATTATGACCTTATTAAAAAGAGATAATATTAAAATATCAGAAATAGATAATTATCATTTATATCCTATTGCTGATAATGATACACCTAAATTATCTGCTGATAGATTAGAATATTCACTATCAAATGCTTTATTTACTTATAGATTATTAGATTCAGAAATCATTAAAGAAATATATGATGATATTGAAATACAAACTAACGAAGAAAAAGAAATTGAATTAGGATTTAAAACTAAAAAAATTGCTAGAAACTTTGTTAAGGTTACGAGCCGATTATCCGTTATATATCGTGAAGATAGAACTAGATATTCTATGCAATTAATTTCTGATATTCTAAAAAAATTAAGTGATGAAAACAAAATTTCTAAAAAGGATTTATATGAATTAAAAGAAAGTGAAGTAATAGATATTATAGAATCTTCTAAATATAATGATATTTTTAATATTTGGAGAAATGCTAAAAAAGTAAAAACATCAAAAGAAGAATCTCAAAATGTTTATTATGTACATCATGGAGCAAAGATTAGATATATTGATCCACTATTTAATGGTGAAAGGATTTCAAAGTGTTGTAAAATTGCTAACAAAATGATAGAAAATAATTTATCTTACGATATGAATAATTATGTATATTTAGATTTTAATTTCTGATAATAAAGGGTATGGGAATTCCCATACTAGAATTTATGCGGGAGTATAAATTCAGTGCTGGCTAGACAAAAACTTTATTCAAAAATCAAGAAAAATATAAAAAGAGGATTAAATTATTTTGATAATTTTTTCCTCTTTCTTCGATAAAATAAAAACTCACAAACAATTAAGTCCGTAAGCTATATTCAAATGGAGCAGGTAGTGGGAATCGAACCCACGTCATCAGCTTGGAAGGCTGAGGTTCTACCATTGAACTACACCTGCAAAGTTTTCCTCCTGACAATTATAGATTATAAATGTTTTTTACTATTTTGTCAATAGTAATATCAAAATTTTTTAATTTTTTATTTTTTGATTCTTCTTCGCAGCATCAACTAATCCCACAAATAATGGTGCTGGCTTATTTGGCCTAGATTTTAATTCTGGGTGAAATTGTCCTGCTATAAAATATGGATGTTCTTTTTGATCTATCTCTACAATTTCTACTAACAAACCATCTGGTGAAGTTCCTGAAACTTTTAATCCAGATTTTTCTAATATTTCTCTATAATCATTATTATATTCATATCTATGTCTATGTCTTTCAGAAATTTCTTTTTTTCCATATAACTTATATGCTAAACTTTCTTCTTTTAACAAACATGGATAAGCTCCCAAACGCATTGTTCCACCTTTTTTATCAATACCTTTTTGTTCTTCCATAATATGTATCACTGGGTTTTTAGTGGTTTCATCAAATTCAGCAGAATTAACGTCTTCTAGTTTTAACACATTTTTTGCAAATTCCACTACTGCCATTTGCATTCCTAGACAAATTCCCAAGAATGGAATTTTATTTTCTCTAGCATATTTAATAGTCTCTATTTTTCCTTCAATTCCTCTATTTCCAAAACCACCTGGCACAACAATTCCATTATATCCAGAAAGTGTATCTTTTGCATTTTCTTTTGTTATTTTTTCAGAATCTACTAAATCAATTTTTACTTTTACATGATTAGCAAAACCCGCATGATATAAACTTTCAATAACTGAAATATATGAATCTTCTAGTTTTATATATTTTCCTACTATTGCTATTTTTACTATATCGTTTTCATCTATTTTTCTTATATCTTCTATCATTTTCTCCCATTTAGAATTATCAGGAATATATTTTTCTAATTTCAAATAATTACAAACTTCTCTTGCTAATCCCTCTTCTTCTAGCATTAATGGAACAGCATACAAGCTATCTGCTGTCTTATTTTGAATAACACTTGTTTTTCTTACGTTGCAAAATAATGATAATTTTTCTCTAATGCTTTCTGGTATATCTGTTTCTGTTCTACAAACTAATATATTAGGCTTAATTCCCAAACTCTGTAATTCTTTTACAGAATGTTGTGTTGGCTTTGACTTTATTTCATTTGATCCAAATATATATGGCAATAAAGTAACATGAATATAAAGAACATCTTCTGGATTTTTTTCTAGTCCTACTTGTCTAATTGCCTCTATAATAGATAAACCTTCTATATCTCCTACTGTTCCGCCTATTTCTGTTATTACAATATCTGTGTCTGTATTTTCAAATCCATATATTTTTTCCTTGATTTCATTTGTTATATGTGGAATTACTTGTACTGTTTTTCCTAAATATTCTCCTTTTCTTTCTTTTTCAATAACATTAGAATATATTTTTCCCATTGTAACACTTGAATTTTGGGTTAAATTCTCATTTATAAATCTTTCATAATGACCTAAATCTAAATCTGTTTCTGCTCCATCATCTGTAACAAAAACTTCTCCATGTTCATATGGATTCATTGTCCCTGGATCTACATTGATATATGGATCAAATTTTTGTATAGTTACCTTATATCCTCTATTTTTTAATAATCTTCCTAGAGATGCTGCTGTAATTCCCTTTCCTAATCCTGATACAACTCCACCTGTTACAAATATGTATTTTGTATTCATTCTCTTCCTCCTATTTTTTCCTAATATATAAAAAAAGATTAAAAAAATGACCTATAAATTTGGTTTTTTTTTAATCTATTATTAGTTTACCACTTATATATATAAATTACAAGTATTACTACTAATTAAATTAATATTTATTAAGTGCTATTATTTCTATTTAAAAATAGCACTTAATCTCAATACCTTATTTTTTTATTGATAATATTTTGTATTTCATAATTCCTGCAGGTGCATTAACTTCCACAACATGATTTTTTCTTGCTCCAAGTAATGCTGCTCCTAAAGGTGATTCATTTGATATCTTATTTTCTGCTAAATTAACTTCTGTTGAACCAACAATTGTATATTCAATTTTTTCATCAAATTCCATATCTAACACTTTTACAATATTTCCAACTTGAACTGTTTCTGTATCAATATCTTTTTCATCTATAATTTTTGCATGTCTTATTTTATTTTCTAATTCTGCAATTTTCACTTCATTTTCAGCTTGTGCTGTTTTTGCTTCATCATATTCAGAGTTTTCTGATAAATCTCCAAATCCTAATGCAACTTTTATTCTATCAGCTATTTCAGCTCTTTTTTCTGTTCTTAAATAATTTAATTCTTTTTCTAAGTTATCAAATCCTTCTTGTGTTAATATAACTTCTTTTTCTTCCATGTTATTATCTCCTTTCGGTTAAAAAATCTTTTAATATATTACGGCAAAAACTAAAATTTGTCAAGCAAATTCACATTAAATTTTAGTCTTTCATCAATTTTTTAGCACCTTTCATATAATCTAGTCCTGAAAAAATTGTTGCTATTGTTTGAATAATCATCATACCTGTTACTATTATATTTAAAATTAAATCTCCACCTTGTAATGTTCCTGAAAAGCATTCTCCAAATGGATTCAAATCAACAAAAGCTAAAATAATTGCTATCATCTGAGTAACTGTTTTTAATTTTCCCCATTTTGAAGCAGCTATCACCTTTCCGCCTTTTTCAACCGCAACTAACCTATATCCTGAAACCATAAATTCTCTAGTTAAAACAATTATTGGAATCCATGCTGGCAATTTAGTCATTTCTACTAACATAGTCATAGCAGCTAAAACTAGTATTTTATCTGCTAATGGATCTAAAAATTTTCCAAAAGTTGTTATTTGATTGTTTTTTCTAGCTAAATATCCATCTAATTTGTCTGTTATAGATGCTAATATAAAAATTAAATCTATAATAATCCATGAAATTGGTATTCCTGAAATAGTTCCTGTAATTCCTAAAAAAGGTATTATTACCATAATTGGTACTAATATTATTCGAAATATTGTTAGTTTATTTGGTAAGTTCATTTTTTCTCCTTTCGCCCTTATACTTTTATTTCTTAATTATTCTATACATTATTTAGCCATCTCAATTGCTTTTTGCAATTGTGTATCATCTTTTTCCTCTACTTTTAAAACATTCTTTACACTATCTGGCAATTTTACTTCTTCATCTGGTTCAATTCCAACTTTATTTATTTTTGTTCTATTTGGTGTCAAATATTCTTCTGATGTTATTTTTAATCCACTACCATCTGGCAATGTTAATAATTGTTGAATTACTCCTTTTCCATATGTTTTTGTTCCTACTATTTTTGCTTTTCCATGGTCTTTTAAAGCTCCTGCTAATATTTCTGATGAACTAGCTGTATTTTCATTTGTTAATAAAATTATTGGCATATCTATAATAGGATCCTTTTCTGCTTTTTCTACTTTCTCTTTGTTGTTTTTATCTACTTCATATAATATAACATCATCTTTGTTTAATATATAATCTGCTATCTGCAATGCTTCGTCAACAATTCCTCCACCATTGTTTCTTAAATCTATAATTAATGACTTAATTCCTTGTTTTTGTAATTCTTCAAATTTAGCTTTAAATTCATCTGCAGTTTCTTCATCAAAAGAAGAGAACTCTATGTATCCTATATTATTTTGTAACACTTTACCTTCTACTGGATTTACTTTTATGCTTTCTCTTTTCAATTCAAACTCTTTAGTTTCTGTACCTCTTAAAATTTCCATTTTTACAGTTGTTCCTGCTTCTCCTTTTATTTTATTAGAAGCTACTGACATGTCCTCTGCTGTATAAGATACACCATCTACTGAGATTATCAAATCTCCTGGTAAAATTCCTGCCTTTTCTGCTGGACTTCCTTTAATTGGTGATAATACCATTATTTTATTAGACTCTGTATTTTTTACCATATAAATACCAATTCCAACAAAATTTCCAGTTGCATCTGCCATATAATCGTCCATATCTTCTTTGGAAATATATTCAGTATAAGGATCATCTAAGCCTTCAATATAGCCTTTTATAGCTCCTTCTTTTAATTTTTCTTCGTCTATATCTCCTAAAAAATATTTGTCAATTAATCTTCTATATTTGCTTAACTCACTTGTTATATCTCCATTATTTTCTGAAGAAACAACTAACTGTTTTCCAAAATTACTGTTAGTAAAATATTGATACATTCCTATTGATGTTACTAAAAAAGTTATAAATGCAACTAGCACTATAAGCATTATAATTTTATAAGCTCTAAATCTTTTCTTTTCTTCCATTTATTTCCTCCAAATTTATAAACTAACTGGGCGGAATTTTTCCGCCCATATAACTTTATTATATGTACTTTATTATTTTTAATTACTATGGTAAATAAATACGCGGATCCACTCTATTAGAATAAGTTCCTGGACTTCTTCTAACCTCAAAATGTAAATGTGGCCCTGTCGAATTTCCTGTAGATCCTACATTCATAATTTGTTGTCCTTTTTTTACTGTTTGACCAGCTGAAACCTTTCTAGATCCATCTTGTCCATGTGCATATAAAGTATATAAACCATTATAATGTGCAATAATAATATAATTTCCATAACTTCCATTTAATCTTGTAGATGTTACTACATATCCATCTGCTACCGCATATACTGGAGCGCCATTAATTCCTGCTGCACCAAAATCCACAGCGCCATGATATTGACCACTAGAATAATACATTCCTGTTGTGATATAACTATTTACTGGTTTTATAAAACCTGATGAACTTGTTGTACTTCCACTTCCAGAAGAACCACTTCCACTTCCACTATTACCACCAGATTGTTGTTGTCTTTTTGCATCCTCTTGTGCCTTCTTTATAGCTACTTGAGCTGCTTTTATTTGACCATCTATAGATTTATTTGCTTGGTTTAATTCATCTATTTGTTCTTGTAATTTCTTTTCATCTTTTGATAATTGAGCAACTTGTTTATTTTTTTCATCTTTAGCAGTTTTCAATTGAGTAGACACACTTTGTTTACTTGCTTTTGATGTATTTAATTCATTTTTACTATTTTCCAAATCTATTTTAGCTTTTTCTATTTCTTCTTTTTGTTTTTGTATTTTATCTAGTAATTCTGTATCATTTGTAGTCAATTCTGTTACTAAATAATAATTAGAAATTAAATCTGTAAGGCTGTTTGAAGATAATATAAAATCCAAATAAGAAGTTTCTCCCGCTTCTTGGATTGCCACAAGTCTTGAATTCAATAATTCCTGTTGTTTAGTATAATCTTCCTGTGCTTTATTTAATTTTTCTTGTGATTCTTGAATTTTATTATTTAATTCTTCTATTTTTGTATTCAATTCATCAATTTGCGTTTCATAATCTGAGATTTGAGTATCTAGCTTTTCTACTTCTTGCACTGTTTTATTTTTTTCAGCTGTTACCTCATCTTTTTTCTCCTTTGTTTCATCAATTTTATCTTGGTTTTGTTCTTTTTCATTATTTAATTGATTAATATTAGATGTTGCCAAAACTGTACCTTGTAACACTACAATCCCTATAATTATTATCCCTAATATTTTTAAACTTAATTTTTTCATAAGTTCCTCCTATTTTTATTTTTGGTATATCTCTTTTTTAATTTTGTACTGTATTTTGTGTTTCATTTGTATTCGAATCTTGTTCTTCTTGTTCTGTTTTTGTTCCTGGTATCAAACCATTAGTAATATATGGCATTGGATCTGTAACAACTCCATTTAGTCTTACTTCAAAATGTGCATGTGGTCCTGTTGAATAACCTGTAGAGCCAACCTTTAATATAGATTCTCCTCTTTTTACAACTTGTCCTACTTGTACTAAAATTTCTGATCCATGTGCATATAATGTAGATACTCCTCCTCCATGATCAATTATAACCATATTTCCATAAGCACTATTATATCCAGCTTTTGTTACAATTCCATCATTCGCTGCAATAAAATTAGCTCCTAAAGGTGCACTAATATCAACACCTGTATGTAATTTATATACTCCAGTAATAGGATGAGTCCTCATTCCATATTTAGAACTTATTCTTGTATATCCTGGAACTGGCCAAGCTAATTCACCACCTATATATTGTGTATCTATACCATCTCTTGCAATAGCAAGTATTTCAGCATTTATTTCAGCAAATCTAGTATTATACTCATCTATTTTTTCTTGAATTGATTTTTCTTGATCTGACAATTTAGAGATATAATTTTCCCTTACTGTTTTTGTATTTTCTAATATTTTTGCTGTTTTTGTTTGATTTACTTTTATATTGCCTAGTTGTTCTCTATCTTTTTCCAATTTATTTTTAGCTAGTTCAATTTCTTCCTTTTTTCCTTGCATATCTTCTAATAACTCTGTATCTTTTGTTGCTAATTCTGTAATTAGGAAATAATTGGATAAAAAGTCTGAAATATTTTTAGAGCTTAAAATAACATCTAAATATTGAGTATCACTTGATTCATAAACTGCAATTAGTCTATTATCTAATAACTCTTTTTGTTTTTTATAATTTTCCTCTGCTTCTTTTAGTTTAGCTTCGACTTCATCCATTGAAGTTTGCAAATCTGCAATTTTAGTGTTTAACTCATCTAATTCTTGTTGTGAAGTAGATATTTTTTCATCCAATTTTTGAACTTGTTGTAAATTTTCTGACAACTCACTTTGTACTCCATCTAGTTGTTCATTTGCGTCATTTAACTGATTTTGCAATTCTTCTCTTTGTGTTTGTAAATCTGTTGCTGTATCTTCTGCGTGTACATATGGAAATACGCAAAAACTACAGATTGCAAAAGCTAAAACAATACATAAAATTTTACGCATGTTTTCTCCTTTATACTTTTAAATATTTTCTCATAGAAATAACACTTCCTAGAGCTCCTATTCCTATTCCTAATAGCATATATACAAATATGATAGAATTAAACATATCTGCAAAACTAATTAGACTCATGTTAATTACTTGCATAAATTGTGAATTTACTAACTGTTCTGCTAAGAAGCTATAAGCCACACCAACAATAACAATAGAAATTATACTTGCAAATATTCCAATAATCATACCTTCAACAATAAATGGCCATCTAATAAATCCATTTGTCGCTCCAACATATTTCATAATTGAAATTTCTTTTCTTCTCGCATGAACTGTAAGTTTTATAGTATTAGCTATAATAAATATAGATATTACTATCAATAACATTAAGATTACTCCTGTTACTATCTTTATTCCATTTGCCAAATTAATCAAAGTTGTTACTGTTTCATCTTTACTTGTTATTTTCTTTACTTGGTCAAAAGTTAAAATTTGATCTTGAACAGTTTTACTTTGGTTTAAATCAGTAAGAGTTACTACATATGAAGCAGTAAATATATTATTTTCTCCTTCGTATCCTTCTAACAAATCTTTTTTATCTCCAAATTTTTCTTTCATCTGATCTAGTGCCTTTTCCTTAGAAACATATTCAATAGTACTAACTCCATCTATTTTTCTGATTTTCTCTCCTAATTCTTCTATTTGTTCTTGTGTTGCTTCATTTTTGATAAAAACTTGTATTCCTTGTGCCGATTCAATTTCTTTTACAAAGTGATTAATATTTTCTCCAAGTATTAAAAATATTCCAAATATAATCATAGTAGCACACATAATCATAAGTGATGCACCAGTTGATTTTTTATTTTTAAATACGTTACTAAATCCTTCCCCTATTAAATATCCTAATCTGTTATATTTCACAATCATACCCACCTTTTTTATCATCTCTAATTATTTCGCCCTTACGAATATGTATAACTCTTTTTTTCATTTTGTCAACAATATCTTTTGCATGTGTAGCGACTACTACAGTTGTTCCTCTCATGTTAATATCATTTAACAAATTCATAATATCCCATGCAGTTTCTGGGTCTAAGTTTCCTGTAGGTTCATCTGCAATTAACATAGATGGATTGTTTGCCAATGCTCTTGCCAAAGCCACTCTTTGTTGTTCTCCTCCAGATAATTCATTTGGGTACATTTTTGCTTTTCCACTTAAACCTACTAATGAAAGTACCATAGGTACTTGCCTTCTTATATGTCTTGGTGTAGCTCTTACAATATACATAGCATATGCAACATTGTCATATACTGTTTTATCTGGTAAAAGCCTAAAATCTTGGAATACTACCCCCATACTTCTTCTTAAATATGGAATTCTATTTGGTTTCAAAAATGTTGTGTCTTTTCCATTAATAATAATATTTCCTGAAGTTGGTTCTTCTTCCTTTAAAATAAGCTTTATTAGTGTTGATTTTCCACTTCCTGAAGAACCTACTAGAAAGGCAAATTCTCCTTTATCTATAACAAAATTAGCGTTTTTTACAGCTTTTGTCCCTGTATCATACGTTTTTGTCACATTTCTAAATTCTATCATTTTTTGTACTCCTTACATTACGTTTTTCTATCTATTTATACATATACTTTTTTATTCTATCTAATAATAACAATAAACTCGTTTTTTTGCAATAGTTTTAAAGTAAAAAATGCTAGAAATTTGTCCCATTGTAAAAGCATTTTTCTACAGTAAGAAAAAGAAGAACCTAATCTTCTTTTTAAAGTTTTAGTCTCTTCTATTTTTATAAACTTTCTTGGTGTACATGTCTTACATCTATTCAAAATTTTTTTACAATATCTTTTGCTGTAATTTCAAAGTATTCCATCAATTCTTCTGCTTTTCCAGATTTTCCAAATGTATCTTTAATTCCCATTCTATCCAATCTTACCGGATATTCTTCTGTTAAAACTTCACTAATTGCACTTCCAAGTCCACCTATTACGCTATGATCCTCTATTGACATTAATTTTTCAGTTTCCTTTGCACTTTTTACAATCATCTCTTTATCAATTGGCTTTATTGTATGAATATCAACAACTCTTACTTCAATATTTTGTTTTTTTAGTTCTTCTTGAGCTTTAATAGCTTGTTCTACTGTAACACCTGTCGCAAATATTGTTCCATCAGTACCTTCTCCTATTTGAACAGCTTTACCTATTTCAAATTTCTGATTTTCATTATAAATCTGACTTGTTTTCATTCTTGATAATCGTAAATATACTGGTCCATTTATTTTTGAAATCTCCTTCACTGCCCATTTAGTTTGAATATCATCCGAAGTTGACATTACAATCATATTTGGCAATGTCCTCATCATTGAAATATCTTCCAACATTTGATGGGTAGCTCCATCTTCTCCTACTGTAATTCCTGCATGAGTTGCACAAATTTTCACATTTAAATTTGGATAACAAATACTATTTCTTATTTGATCATAAGCTCTCCCAGCTGCAAAAACTGCAAATGTGCTTGCATAAGGAATTTTCCCGCAAGTCGCAAGTCCTGCAGCAGTTCCCATCATATTAGCTTCTGCTATTCCTATATCAAAAAAACGCTCTGGCAATTCTTTAGCAAATATATTTGTTTTTGTTGCACTTGATAAATCTGCATCTAATACAACCACATCCGCATTTTCTTTTCCTACTTCTAGCAAAGCCTCTCCATAACTTTGACGTGTTGCTTTTTTCTCCTTTTCCATATTTCATTCTCCTTTCAAAAATTTCTTTTTTCTTTATTTTTTCAACATAATTCTACATAATATATGAGACACTTGAGACCTGTCCCCTATGTTTCAAGTTCTTTCATTGCTTGTATATATTGTTCTTCATTTGGTGCTTTGCCATGCCATCCTACTTGATTTTCCATAAATGATATGCCTTTTCCCTTTATTGTCTTTGCAATAATACATGTGGGTTTTTCTTTGATATTTCTTGCAACATCAAATGCTTTAATTATTTCTTCTATATCATGACCATTAATGTTAATTATTTGGAATCCAAAACTTCTAAATTTTTCTTCAATTGGATATGAACTCATAACTTCTTCTATTGTTCCATCTATTTGTAAATTGTTATTATCAACTATTACACATAAATTATCTAATTTATATTTATTTGATGCCATCGCAGCTTCCCATATTTGTCCTTCTTCTATTTCTCCATCTCCTAATACACAATAAACTCTATAGTCCTTTTTATTTAGTTTTCCTGCTATTGCCATTCCATTTGCTACAGATAGTCCTTGTCCTAAAGAACCTGTTGTCATATCTACTCCTGGTACTTTATTCATATCTGGATGTCCTTGTAATCTACTATTAATATTCCTAAATTTTTTTAATTCTTCTTTATCAAAAAATCCTCTATTAGCTAAACAACTATATAATGCTGGTGAACAATGTCCTTTTGATAATATCATTCTATCTCTATCTTCCCATTTTGGATTTTTTTCATCTATGTTTAATTCATTAAAATATAGTACTGTTAAAATATCTGCTATTGAAAGTGAGCCTCCTGGATGTCCTGAATTAGCACTATATACTTGTTCTATTATTCCTTTTCTAATTATTCTAGCCATATTTTTTAATTCTTCTATATCTGTTATTTTCACAAAAATCACTCTCCTTTATTATAAACTTAATATAACACAACTTTGTATTTTTTACTATATTAATAAAAATTTTTTATTTTTTTATACAAAATAGTATTGCAGTTTATATTCTTATAATTCTTAATTAGTGTGGAACTTGGTTACTATAGGGGTATTATATTTTTATAATTTTATCTGTTTGATTGGAGAGAAAAATAGAAAATTTTATATAAAAAAATAAGTAATGTTCACGGGAAAATTTATATATGTGTATGGTTTTATAATTTTTTCAACTTCAATACACAACATAAAAATTTCTAAAATAAATTAATGGCACCCTTTCACTTAGTCCGAGCTAAAGCTCGACGCGAACATTTTCCATTAATTTATTTAAGAAATTCTAATATTGCTCCAATCATATTTAAAAATTATAAAACCATACACATATATAAATTTTAGCCTGAGTGAAAAATCCTTGTTTTTTTATATTAGATTTTCTTTTTGAACGTAATGAAAAGGATAAAATTATAAAAATATAATACCCCTCCAGCAGCCAAGTTCCACACCAATTAAAAATTATAAAGTCATATTTCAAAATAGTAGTTTTGTTATATTTTACTTTATGCTATAATATGATTAATTAGGACAGGTACAAATTATTAAATAGAAAGGTTAATTTTATGCTAAATTATATTGAAAATTTAAAAGAAGAAATTATAAAAAACACACAAGAACTAATTCGAATTCCAAGTGTTGGATCCACTTCAAACAATATCAATATGCCTTTTGGAGAAAACGCTAACAAAGCCTTAGAATATGTTTTAAACCTTGGTAAAAATTTAGGATTCAAAGTTAAAAACCTAGATGGTTATTGCGGTTACATAGAATTTGGAGAAGGTGAAGAACTTCTAGGCATAATCGGACATTTGGATGTTGTTCCTGAAGGAGAAGGTTGGACATTTCCACCTTTTAGTGCAACAATTCATGACAATAAAATATTTGGTAGAGGAGCCATTGATGATAAAGGACCTGTTATTAGTTCTTTATATGCTATGAAAGCTGTTATGGAAAATTGTCACGTACAAAAAAGAGTTAGACTAATTTTAGGATTAAACGAAGAAAAAAATTGGAACTGTATAAAACATTATAAAAAAGTAGAAGAATCCCCTACTTTAAGCTTCAGTCCTGATGCAGATTTTCCTTGTATATATGCAGAAAAATCTATTTTAAATTGTTATATAAATATGCCTTATTCAAATTCAGAATATGTACCAATTACTATTAAAGAAGTCAATTGTAATAATAACGCTCTAAATGTTGTTCCTAAATCTTGCACTATTGTACTTAAAATTAATGACAAAAATATACCTATATCAAAAATAATCACAACTTCACAAGAAGTCATAAAAAACTTCAATTTTGAAATTGAAGTTTATCAATTAAATGATGTAGAATTAAAACTTATATCACATGGAATCCAAGCCCATGGTGCTCACCCTGACTTAGGAATAAATTCTATTTCTAGATTAATCTTAGTAGTAAATGAACTTTTTAAACAATATAATACAAAAATTGAACTATTTGACTTTTTTCAAAAATATATAAATACAGAATACAATGGAAAATCTCTTGGTATTAATTTCGAAGATGAATCTGGAAAACTTACTTTAAATATTGGTAATTTATCTTTAGAAAACTCTATTTTAAAATTTGGAATGAATATAAGAATACCTATTAATACACAAATAGATATAGTTAGTGAAGCTTTTATTAAATATTGTAACATTTACCCTAATCTAACTTTTACTAATGTACATTCTCAACAAGCTTTATATATTCCAAAAGATACTCCACTAGTGCAAACTCTTTGTAAAATTTTTAATGAAGTAACCCATTCATCTGCCGAACCAATTGCAATTGGTGGTGCGACTTATGCCAGAGCTTTTAAAAATTGTGTATCTTTTGGCCCAAATTTTCCAGGTCAACAAGATATGTGTCATCAAACAGATGAATTTATAGATATTAATAATTTAATGTTATCTTGTAAAATTTATGCTAAAGCTATTGAAGAATTAAGTTCTAAAAAATTTTAATATTTATAAAAAAATAAAACCCCGCCTTAGCCGTTAGATGTCTAAATTTTTAAGGACCTGCTCCTAAAAACAGGTGGGTGCCTACCTAAATATTCATGGGCTTCTCACTATAAAATGTGAGCTTGCACGCCATATTTGAGAGATTCGGCCCCTCTTATCGTGTGTTGGTTCTAAAAATTTAAGTCTATCGTACTATGCAGGGAAAATTATTTACTTTTATTTAATTATTACTTAATTTCTTAAGTTATTTATATTTTAGCATACCTCTATATAGTTTACAAATGAAAATTCTTCCTTAAATACTTCTTCTTTATACTTTATATTATATTATCTTTAATTTTCAAATTCATTCTCTTTATTTTGCATTCTTTTATTATTTGATTTTATTTATTAAATATGCTAAAATAAATTAACTTTGTGAGTTGTAGAGATTTAAGTCTCTACTTTTTTTTATTTTTACATTACATATAATAAAATGCAGAAAAATTGCAACAAACTTCCTAGCAATATAAATAAATGAAATATTGAATGCATATATTTATGTTTTTTACCAAATCCATATAATATTGCTCCTACTGTATATGCTATTCCTCCAGAAACTAACAAAATCACTCCTTTTGCTCCTAATAACTGTGGTAATAAATTTGCTTTTACTATAATGCACCAGCCCATAGCTAAATAACATATCATAGAAAATACTCTAAATTTTTTAATATCAATTGAATTTAATACAATTCCTAATATAGCTATCGCCCATATAATTCCAAAAATCATCCAACCTGCAAAAGCATCATAACCTCTTATTGTACATAGTGCAAAAGGTGTATATGAACCTGCTATTAATAAAAATATTGAACAATGATCTAATACTTGGAATACTTTTTTTGAATGTCTCTTAGGACTTAGTCCATGGTAAATACTTGACATGGTATACAATAAAATCATAGTAAATCCATATATTGCTCCACTTACAACTCCATATCCATTTCCATTAATTGCTGCAAAAACGACACATAATACAGTTGCTACAATTCCAAGAACAGCTCCTACAATATGTGACGTCATATTAAATATTTCCTCACCTTTTGTATATGTAGGTAATATTCTATCTTTTAATTTTGTTCTCTTCATTTTTAATTCTCCTTATTTTTTTACTTTATAAGTATACCACAATTTAAATCATTTTGTACATCTATTTTTATAATAAATTATTCTTTTATCTCTTTTGCCAATTTTCCTATAGCTTTTGTTTCAATTCTAGATACATAAGAACGTGAAATCCCCATCATTTTTGCAATTTCGTTTTGCGTTTTAGGCTTATGACCTCCGAAGTCCAAATCTAAGTTCTAAAATTGTCTTTTCTCTATCTTTTAACAAATCTTTCATTTTCTCATATAACAACTTCACTTTCATTTTTATATCTACTATTTCTTCTACATTTCTATCACTGTTTTCTAACACCTCCTGTAATGTCACCACATTATCATCTTTGTCTTTGCCGTATTGGCTCATTTAAATATACTTCTGCTCCCAATTTCTTTGTAGCCCTTAAATGCATTAATATTTCATTATCAATACATCTTGAAACATATGTAGATAACCTTGCTCCTTTTTCTAAATTAAAACTATTAATTCCTTTAATCAGACCTATACTCCCTATAGATATAAGATCATCTTGGTCTACTTTAGAATTACTATATTTTTTAGCCACATGTGCTACTAATCTTAAATTCCTTTCTATTAAAATATTTCTTGCTTCTTCATCTCCTTTTGCCATTTGTTCCAAGCAATTCTTTTCTTCTTCTGCTGACAATGGCTCAGGAAACAAACTTCCTCCTTGAATGTATCCGAACAACAAATACTGCCGATTTTAAAAACCCTAAAAAACTGTATATACCAGTCATACAAAGTGCTGCTAACATAAATGCACCCCCATTTTTTTCTCATATTGCAATTATATGAATTAAAAAAATAAAAGTGCCTGACCTTCAAAATTTATATTTTTTGAATTTTTTATTTTTTATTTCATAAGTTAAATAATAGAGGTGATTTTTTATGAACTTTTTAGTGAATTGTGTAAAAGGTATCGCTATAGGAGCTGGTGCTATTCTTCCAGGAATTAGTAGTGGCGTACTTTGTGTTATTTTTGGAATATATGAAAAACTTTTAGATAGTATTTTAAACTTTTTTAAAGATCTTAAAAATAATTCAAAATTTCTAACTCCATTAATAATTGGTGCTGGTATTGGAATTTTACTATTTAGTAATATTCTCAATTATTTATTGTTTAAATTTCCTATACAAACAAAATCTGTTTTTATTGGATTAATCTTAGGCAGTATTCCATCTCTAATAAAAGAAATAAATACAAAAACCTCTTTTAAGTCACATTATCTCATCTACTCTATATTAGCATTTATAATTGGGATAGCTTCTGTTATATTAGAAAAATATGTATCTAATTCATTTTCTGCTAATAATTTTAGCTATATATATCTTATTTTCTCCGGATTAATTATGTCTATCGGAATTATTGTTCCTGGAGTTAGTAGCACTATTATTTTAATGCTTATGGGTGTATATTCTACTTACTTGTCATCTGTTTCTTATTTATACTTTCCTGTATTAATACCTATGGGGATTGGTTTAATTATTGGTTGCTTAATTTGCATGAAAACAACAAAGTTTTTATTAGACCATTTCTATGCTCAAACATTCTATAGTATTATAGGATTTACACTTGGTTCAACATTTGTACTTTTGCCTAATATTAGTTTTGATTTAAGTGGATTGCTTTGCATTTTGTGTATTTTATTAGGAATTTATCTTTTTAAAATCTTTAATCACTCATAAATATAAAAGATACCACATTTTATAAATTATGTGGTATTTTTTATATTTTTATTTTTTTCTTCTTATTATCCAATCTTTTTCGCATTTAATTGGTAATTTTATTTTTACTTTTTGACCTTTTACTCCTGGACTAATTTCTTGAATTTTTTCATCTGTTTCAGCATTATAAAGTTGCTCTATTTTAAATTCAACTGGTTCAATTTTATTAGGTACAATAATTTCTAATATATCTCCTACTATTAGTTTATTTTTTATTTCAATTATGGAAAGTTCTTCTTTATATTGTACTACTTTTCCTCCAAATTCATATTTTTCGTTATATTGCCTTCCACTATATTCTTGTATATCTTTATTTTTTCTATCATTAAAATAAAATGTTGTTAAACCTCTAGTTTTTACTTTTTCTAATTCCTTTAAATACTTTGTATAATCATAATTTTTAGGGTCTTTTTCATAATCATCAATTGCATTTCTGTATGCATTTATCACACTTGCTAAATAATACTCTGTTTTTAGTCTTCCTTCTATTTTTAGGCTATCTACTCCCATTTCAATAATTTCTGGTATTTCTTTTATTAAACATAAGTCTTTAGATGAAAAAATGCTTGTTCCATATTCATTTGTTTCAATAGGCATTAATTCTCCGGGATTGTTCTTTTCTTCTGCATATAAATTATAAGACCATCTACAACTTTGTGCACAATCACCTAAATTTGCACTTCTACATGCTAGAAAATCACTTAAGAAACATCTACCTGAATATGCAAAACAAATAGCTCCATGAATAAATATTTCAACTTCCATGTCTTTAGGTTTATTTTCCATTATATATTTTAGTTGTTCTTTATTCATTTCTCTTGCCATAATCATTCTTTTAGCGCCATTTTTATACCAGAAATTGCAACTATGCAAACTAACCAAATTTGCTTGTGTACTAACATTAATTGGTACACTAGGTGCATATTCTTTTAAAACATCTATTACTCCTCCATCTGCTGCAATGATTCCATCTGGTTTTAATTTTTCTAATTTTTTTGCCATTTCTATTATTTCATTATATTTTTCATCCCACGCAAATATATTAAGTGTTACATATACTTTTTTTCCTATTTCATGTGCATATTTTATTGTCTCTTCTAAATCATTATCTTGCATATCTGCTCTTGTTCTAAGTGACAATGATGATGTTCCACAATATACTGCATCTGCTCCATACAAAAATGCTATCTTTGCTTTTTCAAATGATCCTGCTGGAGCTAATAATTCTACTTTTTTCATTCTATTACCTCTTTTATTTTTTATTTATTATTAATTATATAAGCCAAATCTTAGATTGTCAATAACTCTTGAGCCCAAAAACTTTTATTTTTTGCACTTTTATGTTATAATTAATAAGTGTTTAGTATAACATAAATTTTTAGGAGAGGAGTGTTAATGTGTCTAACATTAACAATTTATTTAATAGTGCTAAGACAACTATTGAGCAACGGGCAAAAAATTTAAAAAATAGTCCGACATATAGGGAGTTTACTCAAAAGTTCATTGTAGCTTTAGGTAACACTGTCTTAAAAGAATTTTCAGGCATTGACATTGAGCTTAAAGCACGAGTTAAATCTGATAAAAGCATAAAGAACAAGATTGAGAAAAATTCTAATGATTATGCTAGAAAGCAAACTCAATCAGATATTTTAATAGATATTAATGATTATAGTCTCTTTGATATCTATGGTGGAAAACTCGTCATTCTCAATGTTTCTGATGAGTTTAAATCTAAACATCTTTCAATAGATGGTTTTATAATGAAACGTCAGAAAGCATTGAGTTTAACTGAAAAAGCTAAAGCTGGTGCTAATTCAAACGATTTGCAAAGTAGAGAAATATCTAGATTAAATAGTGTTATTTTCCAAGAAATTGATGCTATGTGTCAAAGATATGTTTCTGACGCGATTTGTAAATTCATAATGGGAGATAATGCTCTTCGTAATGAGTTTGGTATATATTCATTAGACTCTAGATATAGAGATTATAATATGAGTAATGAATATATTGCAAAGCATATTACTTTAGGTAGTTCTAAATTACCTGGTTGGTACTTGGAATTGCAATTCAAATCTCTTATAGATTACGAAATTGCAAGAACTGGTGAAGCAGCTCACATTAATCGCGATGGCAAAGATATTGAAATTCCTAACTCTTTAGATGAAGTAGATTTTTCATCTGTACCTGAATATATAATATATGCAGAAAAAAATATGTTGTATATTCCAAGTAAAAAAGAATGTCTGTTTCATTATTTAGAACCTGCTTTTTATCAAAGAAAATCACAGGCAAAAAATCCTGAAGTCTTAACAGAATTATTTAAAAATTTTTCTGATGATGACGGTGGCACTTTCAGAACATTTGAGTAATATATCTCTTAAAAATTTCATCAACCTAGAACAATTGCTCTAGGTTGATGTTTTTTATTTATTTTCTTTTATTTAATTCTGCTAATAGCTAATCCATCTCCTACTTCTAAAATTTCAGTTTCAAGATTTGGATTTTCACTTACTTCCTTTATATATTCTCTTAAATTTCTAACAGCTGTACGTTGTTTATGTTTATTATAATCACTCATTACATAGCCTTTGTACAAAATATTGTCTGCAAAAATAATTCCATTAGGTTCTATCATTCTTAAAGCTTCTTTTAGAAAAAACGGATATTTTCCCTTTGCAGCATCTATAAATACCACATCATATTTTTCGTTTAATGTAGGTAATATTTCAACTGCATCACCTTCATAAATATGAATTTTTTCTTCTACTCCTGCTTTTTTTATATTTTCTTTTGCTTCATTAACTCTCTCTTTTTCTCTTTCAATAGTATCTATTTTTCCATCTTTCTCCAAAAATTCAGAAAAACATATTGCGGAATATCCAACAGCTGTTCCTATTTCTAATATTCTTTTAGGTTCTATTTCTTTTAAATATTTTGCTATCACATCTAATGTATCATCCATAATAATTGGAATATGCTCCTCAAGTGCTTTTTGTTTTATATTTTCTATTTCTTGTTTATTCACTTTTTATCAATCCCTTCTTTAAGAAAACTTCATCATTTTATTATAAATAAATGCATTTCCTATAGAATTATAATAAATCTACCCACAAACACTAAGGCGGGTTATTCCCGCCTTTTAATCTGCTTATTATTTACTATTTTTCATTTTCTTCTATCCAAGTTTTTAATGTCTCATCATTAAAAACTTCTTTTTTAAAATCTTTATTAATTATTTCTTTAGCTTTTTCATATCCTACTACTTTATACTGTGCTAAAAAATCAGCTCTTTTCCCATGTTGAGGTTTCTTTTTAGGTTTCTTATTTTTTATTTCTTGATCAATTTGTCCGCATTACTCTTTCCAAATGGTCTTGTCTTTGTCTTATAATATCTGGTCCATATTTTCCTGTTCTTTTATTTATATACCTACTATCCATAACTTTCACCTTCTTTATAATTTTAAAAAATTATTTATTCCTATTAGCTCTTTCTCTTTCTTTGCTATCTAATATTTTCTTTCTTAAACGAATTGACTTAGGTGTTACTTCTACTAATTCATCATCTTGGATGAATTCAATTGCTTTTTCCAATGACATTTGAATTGGTGGTACAAGTCTAAGTGCTTCATCAGAACCAGAAGCTCTTGTATTTGTTAAATGTTTTTCTTTACATACATTTATTGCCAAATCTTCTCCTCTTGAATTTAATCCAACTATCATTCCCTCATATACTTCTACACCAGGTCCTATAAATAAATCTCCTTTATCTTGAGCATTATATAAACCATATGTTACAGATTTTCCTGGTTCAAATGCAACTATTGTTCCTCTTACTCTTGCTTGGATATCTCCTTTAAAAGGTTCATATGAATCAAATATATGGTTCATTGTTCCTTCTCCTTTTGTGTCTGTTAAAAATTCTGTTCTATATCCAATTAATCCTCTTGCAGGGATTTTAAATTCTATTTTTGTATGTCCTGTTTCTGCTGGCTCCATATTTATCATTTCTGCTTTTCTTCTACCTAATTTTTCAATAACTGTTCCTACTGAGTCATCTGGTACATTTACTACTAGCAATTCTATTGGTTCACATTTTACACCATCAATTTCTTTATAAATAACTTTTGGTCTTGATACTAAAAGTTCAAATCCTTCTCTTCTCATTGTTTCAATTAATACTGATAAATGAAGTTCTCCTCTTCCTGATACTTCAAAAGAATCTGGTGTTTCTGTTTCTTTAACTCTTAAAGATACATTTCTTTCTAATTCTTTGAATAATCTATCACGAATATGACGTGATGTTATAAATTGTCCTTCTTTTCCTGCAAAAGGTCCATTATTTACACTAAATGTCATTGATACTGTTGGTTCGTCAATATCAACAAATGGTATTTTTTCTGGATTATTAAAATCACAAATTGTATCTCCAATATTAATATCTGGAAGTCCTGCAAGTTCTATTATATCTCCTGCTTTTCCTTCTTCTACTTCGACTTTATTTAATCCAACATGTGTATATACTTTTGCAATTCTTCCTTGTGTTATTTTATCTTCTTTTCCACAAATCGCAACTGGCATTCCAACTTTTATAATTCCTCTTTCTACTCTACCTACAGCTATTCTTCCAACATAATCATCATAATCAATATTAGAAACTAACATTTGAGCTGGTCCTTCTTCATCACAGTCTGGTGCTTGAATTGTATTTATAATTGTTTCAAATAAACAAGATAAATCAGTTGTTTCATCTGCTAAATTCATTTTAGCTATTCCATTTTTTGCAGAAGCATATACAACTGGGAAATCTAATTGTTCATCTGTTGCATCTAATTCAATAAATAGTTCTATTACTTGGTCTACAACTTTCTCTGGTGTTGCTCCTGGTCTATCTATTTTATTTATAACAACAATTGGTTTTAATCCTAATGCTAAAGATTTTTTCAAAACTTCTCTTGTTTGTGGCATTGCCCCTTCAAAAGCATCTACTAATAAAAGTACTCCATCTACTGTTTTTAGTACTCTTTCAACTTCTCCTCCAAAGTCTGCATGTCCTGGAGTATCTACAATATTTATTTTTATATCATCATGCATAACTGATGTATTTTTTGAAAGAATTGTAATTCCTCTTTCCTTTTCCTGATCATTTGAATCCATTACTCTTTCTGCTACTTGTTCGTTTTCTCTAAATACATGGCTTTGTCTAAGCATTGCATCAACTAATGTAGTTTTTCCATGGTCTACGTGTGCAATAATTGCTATGTTTCTTATTTTTTTGTTGTTCATCTTTTTTCTTTCCTTTCATATAGTAAATTTTAGTAGTTCTTATTAATTGATTTTTACATAACTTAAGACGTTTTTTATTTTAATTCAAAAAAACGTCTCTATCTCTTAAAAACTCCTTAAATTATACACCTTTTTCTTTATTTTGTCAAACTAATAATGTTATCCATAATTTCATTTGTTACTTTATCTAAAATCTCTTTGTCCTTTGTTCCTTTATACTCACTATAATCCAAAGGTTTTCCATAAGTAATTGTAACTTTCCAGTTTCCTTTTTGACCTCCTTTTATACCGCATGGAACAACTTTTGCTCCACTTCTTACAGCAAAAAAAGCAACTCCATCTTTTACCTTTTCTCCTTTTTCTAATCCATTTCTAGTACCTTCTGGAAATAAAGCTAAACAATCTCCATTTTTCAATGTTTTTAAAGATTCTTTAATAGCTACTACTTCTTTTGAGTCTCTTTTTACTAAAATAGCATTAAAAACTACTCCTAAAAAAGCTAAAAATTTATTTTTTGTTAATTCCTCTTTTGCTAAAAATCGTGTATATCTTCCACATGTTACTTCTATTAATGGTGGATCTAGAAAACTTCTATGATTTCCACAAATTATTATCGGTCCTTTTTTTGGTATATTTTCTTTTCCTACTACTTTTACTCTGTAAACAACTTTGCAATAAATATATATTGCTCCTTTTACAATTCCTCTACCTATTTTTTTAAAAAATTCTTTCATTTTTTCCTCCTGATACAGATTTATTGTTTTTTTACATTTTTTCTTTTATAGTTTCAATTACTTTGTTTACAACTTCTTCAATTGTCATATTTGTTGAATCAATATAGATTGCATCTTCTGCTTTTTTCAATGCTCCTATTTCTTTTTCCATATCATTTTTATCTCTTATTTTTATATTTTCTAAAATTTCTTCATATGGCATATCAATACCTAAGATTTGATTTTGTTTATATCTTCTTTTTGCTCTTTCTTCTGGTGTAGCATCTAAATATATTTTTACTTCTGCATTTGGAAATACATATGTTCCTATGTCTCGTCCTTCCATAATGACATTTTTGCTTTTTGCACATTTCTTAAATATTTCATTTAATTTGAATCTAACTTCTTTTATCGAAGATACAAATGAAACTATTTTTGCAACATCTTTTTCTCTAATTCTTGATGTTACGTCTTTTCCATTTAAATATACTATATCTTTTGAATTTTCCATTTTAAATTCAATTTCTATTTCATCTAGTAAATTTATTATTTTTTCTTTCTCTTTTAAATCTATTCCTTTATTTATTGTTTCTAGTGCTACACATCTATATGCTGAGCCTGAACCTATATTAACAAGTCCTAGTTTTTTTGCAACAAGCTCTGTTACTGTTCCTTTTCCACTACCTGCTGGTCCATCAATTGCAACTATATATGCCATTTATTTTTCCTCCTCTTCTTGTGGTACATAAATATTTTTAGCTACTACATCTAATTCCACAACATTCATCGCTGTTAGTTTTTCAATTTCTTTTCTTGATTTTTCTTTAAATTTATTTAATCCTTCTACAACATTAAATCCATATACTATGCTTACTTCCATATAAATTTTAACACCTTCTCCAAAGTTATCTACTCTAGCTTTTAAAATTTTATGAATGGCTGGTGTTTGGACCGCTAAATATTCTAGTATTTGCCTAAATACTAAATCTGATATTGTGAATTTTCCTAAATAACTAAATGTAGGTCTTATAATTGATTTTTCTGATATGTATGGTTGTTGTCCTTTTCCTTTGGATTTAAAAATCTGAAGTGGATCTAATAAATAACCTGAAAAGTCTTTCTTTATTTCAAATGTTGGAACTGGTATTACATGTTTTCCTTCTGTTACCCTGATTCTTCTTGCTGTTTTCATTTCTTCCTCTGTTGCAACATCTGTAATATATATAGTTTCAGAAATTTCTGGTAATCCTAAATTTGCAGCTATTTTTTGTACCATTCCATCTGATGTCCCTAATATTAATATGCTCTCTGGTTTATACTTTTTAAATGCTTTTATAATTGGTTCTCTTTCACTTTCTTCATAGAATAAAGCGTGTTTTACAGTTGCTACCTTAGTTGCTGCTTTTTTTGCTGATTCACCTGCTATTACTTCATTTTCTTTTATTAGTAATCCATCGTCTATAATAAAGCTTATTCCTCTTTCACTTGCTATCATTTGTGCTCTATAACTTTTTCCTGTTCCAGATGGTCCAACAAATGCATATACTTTTATTTTATTTATAAATGGTAATTTTATATCTTTTAATAACATTTTTTGTCTCCCTACTTATATTTACTTAGTTATTATATCATTTTTAATTTTATTCTACAATAGTTGTTTTCTTTTTATGAGACACTTGAGACCTGTCCCTACTGTCTCAAATTTTTTCTTCTTAATTGTCCACATGCTGCATCTATATCTGAACCTAGCTCTCTACGTATTGTTGCAACAATGCCATGGTCATTTAAATAATCTCTAAATTTCATTATGTTTTCATTTGAGCTTTTGTCGAATTTTCCGTTTTCTATTTTGTTTATTGGTATTAAGTTTACATGGCAATTCATTCCTCTTAGAAGTTTTACTAGTTCTTTTGCATCTTCTAAGTTGTCATTATTGTCTTTTGCTAATGCATATTCAAATGATATTCTTCTGTGTGTTTTTTCTATGTAATCTTTGCATGCTTGTATTAATTCTTCTATTGGAAATGCGTTGTTTACAGGCATCATACTACTTCTTTTTTCGTTGTTTGTGGCATGTAATGATATTGATAGTGTACATTGAATGTTTTCTTCTGCTAGACGTTTTATTCCTGGTACTAATCCACTTGTTGATATACTAATGTGTCTTGCTCCTATATTTAGTCCTTTTGGATTGTTTATTATTCTTATTGCATTTATAACATTTGTATAGTTGTTTAAAGGTTCTCCTATTCCCATAAATACTACGTTTGATATTCTAACTCCTGTGTCCTGCTCCACTGCTAATATTTGTTCTACTATTTCTCCGCTTGTTAAGCTTCTGACAAAGTTTATTCCTGTTGAAGCACAAAATTTACATCCCATTTTACATCCAATTTGAGATGATACACAAATACTATATCCATGATGATAACTCATTAATACTGTTTCAATAGCATTTTCGTCTAGTACGTCAAATAGATATTTTATTGTTCCATCTTTCGCTTCTTGTTTTCTTAATATTTTAAAATTACAAATGGTATAATTTTGTTTTAATTTTTCTCTTAATTCTAATGATAAATTTGTCATCTCGTCAAAGCTTTTTACTTTTTCTTGATATAGCCATTTAAATATTTGCTCTGCTCTAAATGGCTTTTCTCCTATATTAGCTAATTCTTCTTTTAGTTCTTTTAAATCATAATCTTTTATGTTTTTCACTTTTTTAAATCCTTTCTCTTTTTATATCTAAATATTTTATATATAATTATTTTTTACTCTTCATTTCTTTTGGAATTATTATTTTTGTAGGATTTGGCCTATGTAATTTTGTTAATTCTTCTAATTCCATCTCAAATAAATATTCTTCTCTAAAGAATATTTGATATATTGCTTTTATTATTTTATCAAATTTTGTTTCTTGCTTAATAACTAAACTTTTGGTTTCTAATATTTTTGACATTTCTATCACCTTTGTTTTTATACCAATTTTTATTCAAGTTTTTTATTCATATTTTTTCTGCAATTATATATTTTTTAACATATTTTTTATATTTACATATGAAATTTTCTAATGATAACTTCTTTTACGTCTCTTGTACATAATGCTAAACTAATTATTAAATTTATTATAGATATTCCACTTGCTATTACACTTAAAATCTTGTTTTGAACCATATTTTCTGTTATGAAAATTACTGGTAAAAAGCTAAATAATAGTATCATCAATTGATAAATTACATACTTTATAAATTGTTTATGACTAACTATTGTTAATATCAACATTGCAATATTTGAAGTAATAACTAAAATTGGTATTACCATATTAATAGACCATCCTTTAAATTGTAGCTCAAAATCTATATAAACTGTTAATAGTGAAATTGCTATAGTTTGTAGTAAAACATGTCCTGCAATATTAATATTTTTTCTTATAGAATAAAACAGAACTATCCAAATATAAATAATTCCACCATTTGTTATGGCTGCCCATGGAATTTGTGGAGTTGTTAATTTATTTATTAATACTAATAATATAGCCACTATAACTGATAGCACCACTCCTAATTTTAATATTAAATTACTTTTTTTACTATTAAGTTTCTGAGGATATATCATCTAAAACACCGTTACTTTCTATTTTGACATTAATTCCTTTTTTTGTTAAAAACTCGTAAAACCTTTTTTCAATTTTATTATCATTTAAAATTGATGTAAAAGTAAAAACCATTTTGTTTTCAAAAGTACAACTAGAACATTTTATTTTTTCTACTGATTCTGGTGCAATTAACATCAAAAAATAATCTATATAATCTTGGTATTTTCCTATCATACCGATTCTTCCGATATTAGAATATGTGATTGTTGTATATTTTCTAATTTCAATATAACTTAATCTTACTAATATTGTTTTTAATACCAATGGTACTGCTCTTATTATAGGATTGTTTCCTAATTTAACATTTGCTGACATTGTTTTCATTATTTCTTCTTCATTTAGTCTTTTCTTAAAATCTTTTTTTACAAAGTCTAATATTTTATCAAAAGTATTTAAATTGTCTTTTTCCATTTCCGCTTCTAATGTTATATAAGAGAAAAAGTTTGACATTGTCTTTGATAAAAAATACTTCTTTAAATTTACTGGTATACATACCTTTATTGGTTTTTTTCCTTTATTATTTTTATAATTTTCTTCATATATAGAATAAATTAAAACTGATGCTAAATATTGTGTAATAGTTGCTTTGTTTTTTTTGCTTTCCTTCTTTAATGCTTCTAAATCAATTATTTCATGTATAGCTGAAACAGCACCTAATCTAATTCTTTCTCCTTTTAAAATATATGCTTTTTTTGAAGATGCGTTTGATTTTGCTTTTTTATCATAATTTTTCATATAACTATCTTCTGTATCGTAGCCTTCTATTTTTCTTACTCTTCTTTCTTCTTGAAATACTTCTGGGTACATTAATTCTAAATAGTTATAAATTATTTCTTTAAAAAATATAGTTCCACTATTTCCGTCTGTTAAAGAATGAAAAATATCTATATTTATTTTCCTTTCAAAATAAGTCACTTTAAATAAATAATTATTATTTGTTTTTGGGTTAATATATTGACATGGATATTCTTTTTCTTCTTCTATTATTGGATCTTTTGGATTATGCTCTAGATAATACCAAAAAAGACCTGCTTTCATTCTAACTTTAAAAGATTGATACGTTTCTAGCGCATTTTGAAGAGCTTTTTCCAACACTCTAGGATTTACATTTTCTTTTAAAACTACTGATAGTCTAAAGACTGTACTATATTTTTTCCCTGCTGATATTGGAAATATTTTTGCTGAGTTGTCTAACCTTCTCCAATATAGCTTTTGTTCCTTTTCCTTTTTCATTTGTTCTCCTTTCTTTAAGAAGATCTCTAATTTTATCTATTCTGCTTGATTTTTTATGGTTTCTAAACAGTGTTGATATCCTTTGTTTGTTAATACTTCTCCACTGTTTTTTTCTATAAACCATATATGTCCTGCATTTTCATATTCTTTTATATTTATTTCTATATTTGATTTTTCTGCCTTTTCTTTTAAAACATATACATCTGGATTTAAAATATCATTTGTTCCTGTAAATATAGTTATATTTTTTAATTTTGACAAATCGCCATCTATTGGATTTACTAAATAATTGTCTTTTCCATCTTTTCCTGCATATCCTAATGCTGCTATTTGTAATTTAAATTTGTTTAGTTGTCTATCTCTTTTTTGAACTTCTGGTATTTTTGGATTTGTTAGTCTTGTATCTAACCATGGAGATATTAATATTGTCTTTTCTGGCATTTCTATTTCTTCTTGTGAAAGTTTTTCTTCTAATGCTAATGCTAGACCTCCTCCAGCTGAATCTCCCATTACAATAAATTTTTCCATGTCTACTTTGCTTACTATTTCTTTATACAGTGGTTCCATCATATTAAATACTTCTTTATATGTATATTTTGGTGCTAATGGGTAGTCTGGAACAATAACGGTTGCATTTGTATCTTCTACTATTTTTTTTATAAAATCCCAGTGGTCTTTTGTTACTTCTGCCATATATGCTCCACCATGTATATATAATATTGTTTGTTCACTTTTATTTTGCTCTTTTGGATTTACTATAAAAACTTTTCTTCCACTGTATTCTTTAATTTCTACATTGAATATTTCTTCTATTTCTTTTGGATTTTCTGTTTTTATATCTACTGTTTTATAATATATTATTACTATTCCTATTATTAAAGTTATAATTAATAATATGGCAAGTACACTTTTTATTATTTTCTTTTTCATTTTTTATTCCCTCTGCTAGAATTTTATCATACTATGGTATAAATCTCAAGATATAAATAAAGTAAATAGCTTTTTACATATAAAAATATAGTGAATAAATTTTGTTATTTTTAAATTTATTCACTATATAATAGATTACCTAATTAATTTTCATTCGTTAATTACTCTTATTTAATTAAAACTATATTAAAACTACTTTTCTATTGTTATAGTTTTAGTTTTCACAGAGTTCAGCTCTACAAATATAAAAGTGGGCGGAACGAAAGGTCGCTGCCAGTAGCGGAAGTAAAGTTGCTGCCGCGACTACTCGTGTAACGGCCGCTGCTGTAGTAATAACCTCCTCGAGAAACGCAAGGAATGCTGGAAAGGCTAGAAGTTTCTGTCGTCCATTCCCAACAATTTCCTGCCATATCAAATATATTACATTGTTTATCTACTTTCTTTGTTTCATTTAATATGTTTGTTCCTGTAGTTTGTGGTTTACTCGTACTTGTTAACGATAGTCCAGCAGTTTGCGAGTATGTTAAACTATTACTTTCTGTTCCACATTTTTGTATAAACACTATTGCTGTATCCCATGCATAACTATTTATTAAATCACTTGTTACTTTTGCTTCACTTCCATACATATTTCTTGATACTTCTGATGCTTTTGGTTGCGTTATACTGTTCCATACTTCTTGTCCTGATTTACAAACCATAAATCCATCATTATCTGTTTTTCCTGCTTCATATCTTCCTATATAATATCCATGATTACTATTTGCACTTGTTTTAAATTGTTCTATGTCTTTTGCAATAGCATTTTCATAACTACTATTATGATTTGCTGTTGTATCCTCTGTATAACTTCCAGAATATTCACTTGTTGTTATAGTTCCATCACTATTCTTAGTAAATTCATATCTTCCAAGAGCTATATCTACTGTTTCATTATTTGCCTTCTTTATAGCATTTTCTCCAGTTCCCACTGGTATCCATACAAATTGACTTCCTATTGTTTTTGTATATGTTGCATCTTCTATTACTATTCCTCCCGTTACATCTGTTGCTGAATCATTTGCTATTTTAAATCCCTTTGGTATTGTTACTTGGTTTCCATATGTGTCTTCTAATGTTGTTGTATCCTTAAATACTGTTCCTTTTGTTTTCAAACTTTGTATACTTTCTATTATATTTCCATTTGCGTCTATTTTTTTCTTTTCTCCATTTACTATTACTTCTAATGGAAATCCAGTATTATTTTTATCATAATCAATTCCTTGATTTGTTAAATTGTCCTTTAAATCTTTTAAATTCAGTTTTCCATCAGTCCCATAACTTCCTGCTATTGCTATTTTTAAATTTTCATCTTCTTTTGCTTGTTCTGTCTGCGTTTTTGCATCTCCTGCCTTTTTTAATATTCCATTGTCTCCAGTTAATGTCGCAATTGTTACTCCTGCAAGGATTAGAAGCACAATTATTGTGATTACTAATGCTATTAATGTAATACCTTTGCTTTCTTTTAACTTCTGTTTTTTTGCTGTTTTAATTGTTTTCATAAAACTTTCTCCCTTCTTTTGTTTTCTGTTTTCTTTTTTTATTTTTCTCTTTAAATTATTTCCATTTTTGTAAATAGTATTACAAAAATAAATTTAATTTACACTATCATTTTACAAATATTGTTGAATTAAGTCAATATATTATCGCGATTTATTTCTGTTTTTTTAAAATCTTTGTTGTTTTTTGTAAATCTTGAAACGTTACAATTAAACATAACGCAAAAAAATTACCTTGAACTTATTTCTAAATTCAAGGTGTAATTTACTTAATTCATATTCTAATTTTATCCAAACAATCCACGTTTTTTTACTGGTGGTTGTTCATTCATAGTTTTTGCTAATTGTACTAATAGCTCACGTTGTTCCTTAGTTAATCTTTTTGGTGTTTGAACTGTTACAGTAAATACAAAATCGCCAACTAAACTTGAATTAATAGATTTAAATCCTCTATTTCTAATAGTAAATTTAGTACCTGTTTGTGTTCCATCTGGTATTTTATATTTTTCCTTTGTTCCATCTACCATCGGTATTTCAAGTTCTGCACCTAATGTTGCTTGTGTAATAGTTATTGGTATTTCGCATAATACATTATTTCCTTTTCTTGTATATATACTATGTTTTTTTATTTTTACTGTAATATATAAGTCTCCTTTAGCTCCACCTTTTTCTCCTGGTTCTCCTTCTCCTCTTAATACTACAGTTTGATTATCATCTATTCCTGCTGGTATTTTTACTTTTATTTTTGGTTGTTTACGAACTTTTCCTTTTCCTCTACAGTTTTCACATGGTTCATTTATTATTTCTCCTGTTCCATGACAGCTACTACAAGTTCTACTTGTTTGCATTTGACCTAAAATTGTATTTTGAACTTGTGTTACTTGACCTGTTCCATGGCAAGTAGGACATTTTACTGGAGATGTACCTGGCTTTGCTCCGCTTCCATGACAAATATGGCACTCTTCGTCTCTCGTTATTACTATTTCTTTTTCTACTCCTGAAAATGCTTGTTCAAATGTAATCTCCATTCGTACATTTAAATCTGCACCTTTACGTGGTCCTCTTTGCTTAGCAGAAGCTCCTCTGCCTCCAAATCCTCCACCAAAAATGGAAGAGAAAATATCTCCTAAGTCTCCGAAATCTCCAAATCCATCAAAACCAGAACCATTATAAGAATAATATCCACCTTGACCACCAAATGGTCCTCCTGCTCCTCCTCCAAAGCCTTGTGGTCCATCTGGTCCAAATTGGTCATACATTTTTCTTTTTTGAGGATCTGATAATGTCTCATATGCTTCATTTACTTCCTTAAATTTTTTCTCTGCTTCTTCTTTATTGTCTAGATTTGCATCAGGATGATATTTTTTAGCAAGTTTACGATAAGCTTTTTTTAATTCGTCCTCTGTTGCATTTTTATTAACTCCTAATACTTCATAATAATCTCTTTTATTAGCCATTTTTTCCTCCACTTTTTTAAATCAAAAGAAACAAAATGAGTAATGTTCACAGGAACAAAATTAACTTTGTTAGCCTGAACGAAAGAGGCTCATTTTGTTTCTTATTTTAGTTTTTTATAAATTGTTAACAAAAATAATTCTAGGTGGAAATTATTCTTTGTTATCATCTTCTACTTTATAATCTGCGTCATATACATTTCCATTTTCGTCTGTCTTTGGTCCTTCTCCTGCTCCTGCATTAGCATCTGTTCCAGCTCCTTGAGCTCCGTTTGGATTTGCATTCTTGTATAATTGTTCTGACATATCATAAAATACTTTTGTTAGTTTTTCTGTTGCTTCTTTTATTTTGTCTGTATCGTTTGTTTCTAATGCTTTTTTAGTGTTGTCTATTTCTGTTTCTACTTTTGCTTTTTCTTCTCCACTAATTTTATCTCCTAAGTCTTTTAATGTTTTTTCACTATTATATATTAAACTTTCTGCATTATTTTTTACTTCAATTTCTTCTTTTTTCTTTTTGTCTTCTTCAGCATGTGCCTCTGCATCTTTTACTGCTTTATCAATATCTTCATCTGTTAAGTTTGTTGATGCTGTAATAGATACGTCTTGGCTGTTTCCTGTTGCCATATCTTTTGCAGATACATGAACAATACCATTTGCATCAATATCAAAAGTTACTTCGATTTGTGGTACTCCTCTTGGTGCTGCTGGAATTCCTGTTAATTGGAATCTTCCAAGTGTTTTGTTGTATGCTGCCATTTCTCTTTCACCTTGTAAAACGTGAACTTCTACTGATGTTTGACCATCTGCTGCTGTAGAGAATATTTGTGATTTTTTTGTTGGTATTGTAGTATTTCTTTCAATTAATTTTGTAAATACTCCACCATATGTTTCAATACCTAATGATAATGGTGTAACATCTAATAATACTAAGTCTTTTACATCTCCTGATAATACACCACCTTGAATTGCTGCACCGATAGCAACACATTCATCTGGGTTTATTCCTTTGTCTGCTTCTTTTCCAGTAATTCTTTTTACTGCTTCTTGTACAGCTGGAACTCTTGTAGAACCACCTACTAATAATACTTTGTGAATATCATTTGCTGATAATCCTGCATCTTTAAGAGCTTGATTAACTGGTCCTGCTGTTGCTTCTACTAAGTCATGAATTAATTCTTCAAATTTAGATCTTGTTAATGTAACATCTAAGTGTTTTGGTCCTGTTGAATCAGCTGTGATAAATGGTAAATTTATTTGTGTTTGTTGTACTCCTGATAATTCTATTTTTGCTTTTTCTGCTGCTTCTTTTAGTCTTTGCATTGCCATTTTATCTGCTTTTAAATCAATTCCATTTGATTTTTTGAATTCATCTACTAAGTAATTGATAATTGCGTTATCAAAATCGTCTCCTCCTAAATGTGTATTACCACTTGTTGATAAAACTTCAAATACTCCGTCACCAATATCTAGTATAGAAACATCAAATGTTCCTCCTCCTAAGTCATAAATCATAATTTTTTGGTCTTGTTCTTTATCCATTCCATATGCTAAAGCTGCTGCTGTTGGTTCATTTATAATTCTTAATACTTCTAGTCCTGCAATTTTTCCTGCATCTTTTGTTGCTTGTCTTTGACTATCATTAAAGTATGCTGGAACAGTTATAACTGCTTGTGTTACTTTTTGTCCTAAATAATTTTCAGCATCTGCTTTTAATTTTTGTAATATCATTGCTGAGATTTCTTGAGGTGTAAATTTATCTCCTTCTATATCTACTTTTTCTGCTGTTCCCATTTTTCTTTTTATTGATATAACTGTATTATCTGGATTTGTAACTGCTTGACGTTTTGCAATTTGTCCTACTAGTCTTTCTCCATTTTTTGAAAATGCAACTACTGATGGAGTTGTTCTATTACCTTCTGCATTTGGTATAACAACTGGTTCTCCTCCTTCCATAACTGCTACACATGAATTTGTTGTTCCTAAGTCAATTCCTATAATTTTTCCCATTTTAAATTCCTCCTAAATTTATTTTTTATTTTATGTACAATTTTAAATTGTACAGTTTGTCTTTAGATTTATAACTAATTAAAAATTAATAACATTTTAATATGTTTCAACTTGTTAATTTTGTATAAACAAGTTAGTTTGCTACTACTACCATAGAATGTCTAATTACTCTGTTTCCTATTTTATAGCCTTTTCTATATTCTTGTGCTATTTCTTTTTCACCTAAGCTTTCATCTTGAATACTACTTACAGCCTCATGTAATTCAGGATCAAAAGTCTTTCCTACTGTTTCTATTTCTTCTACTCCTTTTGATTTTAAGACATCTTTAAATTGTTTTAATACAAGTTCTACTCCTTGTTTGTAATTTTCGTCTGCTGTTTCTACTTTTGCTGCATTTTCTAAATTGTCTACAACTGGAAGCATTACTTCAATTACATCTGAAAGTATAGAATTGTATAACCCTTCTCTTTCTTTGTTGCTTCTCTTTTTAAAGTTTTCAAATTCTGCTAGAATTCTTTTAAATCTATCGTCTAATTCATCATAATCTTGTTTTGGTACCATGTCCTTATGTTTCTTTTCCTTTTTTTCTTGTTTTTCCTCTTTTAATTCTTCTTTTTGTTCTTTTTCGTTCTCTGCCATTTTATCCCTTCTTTCTTTTTATTTTTAATATTAATTACTTTTTCCATTTAATTTTTGATTAATATATTTCATAACAGAAATAACTTTTGAATAATCCATTCTTTTTGGTCCTATAATTCCTATTGTTCCTAAATCTTTTCCGTTTACTTTATGTTTAAATGTTACTACGCTAAAATCTTTTAATTGTTCTTTTTCGTTTTCTTCACCTATATATACCTTAATATCTTCTGCAAATCCTGAATCCAACATATCTGCTACCATTTCTTTTTTATCTAATATGTTTATAAAATTTTTAGCTACTTCTAAGCTATTAAACTCTGGTAAATCAAAAGATTTATTAGCTCCTTCAAGATATATTTTATTATCTTCTTCTAATACTTTTTTTATTTGCTCAATAACTGGTTTTATAACATTAACACTATAAGTCATTTCATCATATAAGTATTCTTCTAACGGTCTATCTATAGTTTCAATTGGTTGACCTTTTAGTTTATTATTAAACATATAGTTCATAGTTTCGACTTGTTTTTCATTTATATCTTCATCAAATTTTATAATCGTTTCTTTTACTAAACCTGTGTCTGTTAGAATAACTGCCATCATCATTCTTGAACCTAATAGAACAAATTTTATTTCTTCAATTAGTTGATTTACTGGCTTTGGCCCTATTGAAACAGTTGTATAATGTGTTACTTCTGAAATTGTGTTAGCTGTTATTTTGGTTAAATCTTCAATTTCATTTACTTTTGTTTCAAGTTTTGAACTTATATATTTGATTTCTTCTAAACTGATATCTTTATCATTTAATAATTCATCTACGTAATATCTATACCCTTTAGCTGATGGCACTCTTCCACTTGATGTGTGGGTTTTATCTAAATAACCTTTTTTCTCTAAATCAGCCATTTCATTTCTAATTGTAGCACTACTACAGTCTAATCCATGATTATCTGTTAATGCATTTGAACTTACAGGCTCTGCTGTATTAATATATTCTTCTACAATAGCTTGTAAAACTTTCTTTTTTCTATCGTCTAACAATTTTTTCACCTCTTTTATTAAAATTGTTAGTTCTGTTTTAGCACTCTTTATTGTTGTTTGCTAACTTCATATATATTATACCCCTTTTTAGCACTTGTCAATACATTTTGCTAATTTTTTTGTGAATTTTTTGTGAACACTGGACAGATGGGACAATGGGACAAGGGGGACAGGTCTTAGATGTCTCATATATTTGGTTACCAAATATATGAGACATCTAAGACCTGTCCCCCTTGTCCCATCTAAGACCTGTCTCCCTTGTCTCGTTGTCTGCACATCCATAATTTCTTCATATATCCTTCTATATACTCATCCATTAAGCTTGATGTAGCATACATATTTTGCTTATCTGCTTCTTCTTTTATATTAGTTACTTTATTTAATAATGTCCCTAGATCATTTATAATATTTTCAAAAATAGCTTTTTCTTCTATTTTTTCATTTTTTGCTTCTACTATACAAGTATTATTTAAATAGTCTTGCATTGTTCCTAGTGGTTGTTCTCCTAACATTAAGATATGTTCTGCTATTTCATCAATTTGTTTGTTTACTTCATCATAATATTCTTCTAATTTGCTGTGTAATACAAAGAAGTCTTTTCCACATACATTCCAATGATAATTTTGTAATTTTCGATAAAATATATTTAAGTCAGACAAAAAATCATTTAAGTCTTTCACTATTATATTTTCCATAAACGCACCATTCCTTTCTTTTGAATAAATTTTACCCAATTGAATTATTATTTATTCAGTATTTTTATAAATAATTTTTAAATGGTACTAAAAATATATGAGTTTGTTAAATTGTTCTAATGCAAAAATATCTTTTCTTTTTATTATCCTTTATATTTTATTTTTTTACTAAAAGCTATTATACTTTCAAAAATTGGTTGTAAAAATAGCAATCCAAATCCAAATAATACACCTTTTCCAAATTTCTTTGATAATTTAAATTTTTGAATTATCTCAATTATCGCTATTATAAATGCTCCTATTATTGGAATCAATATTAATAAGATAAGCCATGGTGATAAACCACTAACTTTATACATTGTTATTTGTCTATAAATCGGTACAATGGCTGCCCATCCATGTCTTCCAGCTTTTTTGTAAATAATCCATCTTACTATAATTTCATATACAAAAATAATAACACATATAATTAATGAAATTCTTACTATTTTATTTGCTAATAATACTTTAATTCCTAATTCTATTTTTTTATCTGTACTTGTTTCTTGTATAGACTCTCTTACTGCTTGATTTATGGTAGCTCCTCTGTTTATTTTTTCTTGTATCTTATCAAAATCAATGTCGTTTTTTATTATCTCTTTTACACTCTCTTTGTCTGTTGTTCTTAATATTTCTTTTCCTGCATTTATTGTTTCTTCACTAATTCCCTGCTGTTTTATTTCTTCTTTATATTCATCTATAACATCTGCTAATTCTTCGTTTGTATATTCTTGGCTAAATTCTTCATATGCATTTAAAATGTCTTCTTTTGTTATGTTATTTAAATCTATGCCTTCAGCATATTTTTCCGCTTCACTTTCTATATTATTTTTCTTAGATGTTGCACATAAAGATATATTGTTTAAACTTATAATTATTATATACACTAAAACTAAAATTCCTATTTTTATAATATTTTTTATTTTCCTATCCATTTTTTATTTTCCTCCATTACTTTTTATAATTTTAAAAAATCTTTCTTTCTTTTCTTCTGAATTTTTTGAATCATAAAATTCTATATTTCCATTATTATTTTCTAATAAATCTTTTTCTTCTAAAACTTCATATAAATGTTTTGCAAGCTTTGGAGCTCCATTAAAAAATTGTATGTCTTTTCCTAATATGTCTTTAATTTCTTGTGTTATTAATGGATAATGTGTACAACCGAAGTACTACATTTTTTATTTTTCCTCTATATTGTCCCAACATCTTTTCTAATACTTCTTTTTGTTTTTCTTTATTTCCATCTTCTATTACATCAGCCAATCCTATACAAGGCAATAATTTAGTTTTATGATTATTATATTTTTTATATAATAAATTAAATTTTTCACTTTCAATTGTTCCTTTTGTTGCCATAACTAAAGTTGCTTCATCATAAGCATAATCATAAACCATCTTATAAGCCGGCTCTATCGCAATAAATGGAATTGTTTTATACTTTTTTCTTAAATATGTAACCGCTTCAGCACTTGCTGTATTGCAAGCAATTACAATAGCTTTGCAATTTTTTTGTATAAAAAATTGAACAATATTATCACATATTTCTATAATCTCTTTCTGAGTTTTATCTCCATATGGATTATTTTTAGAATCACTATAATAAATATAATCTTCATTTGGAAGTACTTTTACTAATTCTGTTAAAACTGTTGCTCCTCCAATTCCAGAATCAAATACACCTATTTTCTTCGTTCTCTCTGTTATTATTCTATTCTTTTCTTTTTCTTCTCTCATCTATTTTCTGTTCTACCTTCTTTATCTTTACCTTAATATCTTTTAAGCCTGGATATGCATTTATTAATCTTCTATGTAACCATGATTTTTGTCTTAAAACTTGTTTTATCTTTTCTGTTATTTCCTCTGTATTATCTTTTATTAACTTATTTTCCTCTACATTAATACTTGATATGATATTAGATGAAATAATATTATCTACTATAAATCCAATAAACAATATAACTGTTAAAATATTTATTACTAATTGTGGTATTTGATTATATAATTTAAACAATATTGGATTAGTTCCATACATAATGGCTACTCCTAAAATTCCAAATGGTATTAATGTCTCTAAACATATTCTTCCATTTATATTAAACTTTTTGTTACTATAATCCCACCATCTTGCGTGATATTTTTTCTCCATAAAGTAACTAGTTAAATATTCTATAATTGAACAAATAATAGTTGACATTACAAATAATACTAATGGATCTTCCATATACCTTTTTAACAATATTGTAATTGCCAGCGCTCCCCATCCATAAATAGGACAATATGGTCCAATTAAAAAGCCTCTATTAATAAATTTTTTATATTGAATAAACTTACAAGTAACTTCCATACACCAACCTAAAAATGCATAAGAAATAAATAATAAAAAATAAATTTCAATTGTGTGTAACATTTTTTTCTCCTTTATTTTTTTATTATTATACCGTTCTTTTTCATATATGGCAAGAAAAATCTGAGAACAATTTTAATTCTCAGATTTTCTATATTTTATCTTATAAAATTAGTAGAAATAATAGATTCATTTTCTGGCAATTTTATTCCTGCTTTTTTTCCAGCTTCTATTGATTTTAAAAGCCAAGCCATATTATTACCTAGTGTTCTCATTGTTTGCATTCCTTCTTCATCTTTTAATACTTCTTCTGGATTATTTCCATGTACCATATTCCAATATTGAGAAGAAACAATTGGCATATTACTAATTCCAAAATATTTATTTATCTCATCTAATGCTGCTGTTGCACCACCTCTTCTACAACTTACAACTGCAGAACCTAATTTATTACTAAACAATTTTCTTCTTCCATAAAAAACTCTATCCATAAAAGAAGATAACATTCCTGACATAGCTGCAAAATGTACCGGAGAACCAAAAATAAATCCATCTGTTTTTGGCACTTTTTCTAAAAATTCATTCACTTTATCTTGCATAAAACATTCTCCTGTTTTTAAACAGCTCCCACATCCTATACATCCTGATATAGGTTTATTTCCTAACCAAAATATTTCTGTTTCAATATTATTTTTTTGTAATTGTTTTTCTATTTCTCTTAAAGCTGTATATGTACAGCCTTTTTCTTTTGGGCTTCCATTTATTAATATTACTTTCATTTTTCTTCCCCCTTATCTTTTAGCATTATATTATTCTTTAGACTAATTGTATACTTATTTTTTATTTTAAAATTAATAATTTAAAATTTACATTTGATATTTTGGCGGAGCAGGTGGGATTCGAACCCACGGGCCCTTTCGGACTACCTGATTTCGAGTCAGGCTCGTTATGACCTCTTCGATACTGCTCCATTTTCTTTTGGTTTTAAAACTATTTTTAAATTTATCACTTTTTAAATAAAAAACATTCTTCATCATGTGAATAAATAATTCCTATTGCTTGTAAATACGAATATATTATTGTCGAGCCAACAAATTTCATTCCCTTTTTCTTTAAATCTTTCGAAATTTTATCTGATAACTCTGATGTTGTTTTTCCTGTTTCATATACAATTCTATCATTTGTAAAACTTTTTAAATACTCGTGAAAAGTTCCATATTCATTCTGTATTTTTTTAAATATTCTAGAATTATTTATACTAGCATTTATTTTTAATCTATTTCTTATTATTTTTTCATTTAACAATAATTCCTGTATTTTCATTTTATCATAATTACAAATTTTTTCAATATCAAAATTATCATATGCTTTTCTAAAATCTTCTCTTTTATTTAATATACATTCCCAAGAAAGGCCTGCCTGAAAAGACTCTAATATTAACATTTCAAATAAATATTTATCATCAAAATTTGGTTTACACCATTCATTGTCATGATATTCTATATATTTAGGATTATTTAAATTACACCATTTACATCTTATCATAATGCAGTACCTCTATTAGGAACAAAATATTTACTCATATCATTTTTTTCATGCATTAATAATACATCTACTTCTTTTTCAATTCCATTCACATTTAAATTATTAATCTTTTCAAAATATTCATCTGAATTTAAAACTCCATCAATATCTAAAAAAATAACTTTCATTTTTACTCCTATAATATTTACTTAAATTTTTTTAAAAACCTACATTGGTTACCAACAGCTACAACATTAGATGGTATATCTTTAGTAATTCTCCCTTTCTATATGCTTTTATTCATAAATATTAATTTTTAAGTCCATTATCCTTCTTTGTGTATTCATTCCGCATCTTTCATAAAATCTAAGCGCCTTTTCATTAAATTCCCAACAGTTTAATTCTACAGCATCACACTTATTATTTTTTGCGTATTTTTTAGTCTCATTAAACAATTTTGTTCCAATTCCTTTTCCTCTTAACTTTTCATCTACAACTAATTCATTTATCCATATCACTTTTCTATCTATTAAATTAATATGTTCTCTTACAATCTTAATTTTAAAAATTACAACTCCAACTATATTATTATTTTCTTCTGCTACTAAGATATTTTCATTATTTTCTAGTGCACCTTTTAATTCCAATTTGATTTTTTCAACGCCTTTTTCTTTAAAAATATCTTTTCTTTCACTATAATGCATTTCGGAAACCTGTAACATTAATGGTATAATTTGATTTATGTCATTTATTTTTGCATTTCTTATAATCATTACTTTTCTCCTTGAATCCTATTTTTTATATTTCCTTATTTATACCATAAAATTAGTCTAAATTCAATTATTTAAAATAAATTACTTTCTTTATAATACACAAAAAAAGTTAGCCAAATGACTAACCTTTTCTTATGGCTCCTCGTGTTGGGCTCGAACCAACGACCTATCGGTTAACAGCCGAGCGCTCTACCAACTGAGCTAACGAGGAATATATATAAATCTGGCAACAACCTATCTTTCCAGCAGGGTAACCCACAAGTATTTTCGGCACATTTAGGCTTGACTTCTGTGTTCGGAATGGGAACAGGTATTACCCCAAATGTCATCGTCACTAGAAAATTATAGTGTTATAAGCACACTCAAAAATACATAGATGAATTTTTAGGTCGTTTTAGTCTTTCGATTGATTCTTCTTTTAAATTGTGGTTAAGCCCTCGATTTATTAGTATTGGTCAGCTTAATGCATTGCTGCACTTACACCTCCAACCTATCTACCACATAGTCTACGTGGAATCTTACTACCTTACGGTATGGGATATCTTATCTTGGGGTGGGCTTCACACTTAGATGCTTTCAGCGTTTATCCCTTCCCTACTTAGCTACTCAGCCGTGCCGTTGGTACGACAACTGATACACCATTGGTAAGTTCAACCTGGTCCTCTCGTACTAAGGTCAACTCCCCTCAAATATCCTTCGCCTGCGACAGATAAGGACCGAACTGTCTCACGACGTTCTGAACCCAGCTCGCGTACCACTTTAATGGGCGAACAGCCCAACCCTTGGAACGTACTTCCGCTCCAGGATGTGATGAGCCGACATCGAGGTGCCAAACCTCCCCGTCGATGTGAACTCTTGGGGGAGATAAGCCTGTTATCCCCAGGGTAACTTTTGTCCGTTGAGCGACGGCATTTCCACTCACTACCGCCGGATCACTAAGACCTACTTTCGTATCTGGTCGACTTGTCAGTCTCTCAGTTAAGCTTCCTTCTGCCTTTGCACTCTTTCGCGCGATTTCTGTCCGCGCTGAGGAAACCTTTGCGCGCCTCCGTTACTCTTTTGGAGGCGACCGCCCCAGTCAAACTGCCCGCCTGACATTGTCCCCTAGCCCGCTCAGGACTACAGGTTAGAATTTCAATAACTTAAGGGTGGTATCCCAAGGATGACTCCACAACTGCTGGCGCAATTGCTTCTTCGCCTCCCACCTATCCTGTACATAAATTATCGAAACCCAGTATCAAGCTACAGTAAAGCTCCATGGGGTCTTTCTGTCTTGTCGCAGGTAACTAGCATCTTCACTAGTACTACAATTTCGCCGAGTACATTGTCGAGACAGCGCCCAAATCATTACGCCTTTCGTGCGGGTCAGAACTTACCTGACAAGGAATTTCGCTACCTTAGGACCGTTATAGTTACGGCCGCCGTTCACTGGGGCTTTGGTTCTAAGCTTCGACTTACATCTAACTCTTCCCCTTAACCTTCCAGCACTGGGCAGGCGTCAGCTCCTATACTTCATCTTTCGATTTAGCAGAAACCTGTGTTTTTGTTAAACAGTTGCTTGGGCCTCTTCTCTGCGACCAAATTTTACTTTGGCACCCCTTCTCCCTAAGTTACGGGGTCAATTTGCCGAGTTCCTTAACAATGCTTCTCTCGCTCATCTTAGGATCCTCTCCTCATCTACCTGTGTCGGTTTGCGGTACGGGCACCTTTATACAATTCCTACAAGCTTTTCTCGCCAGTGTGCTTCTTGGAAATTCGTTACTTATTTTTTCACTATATCTTTCGATACGAGTCTTTCCTCTTCCTCGCTTTCCTTCCACTACTGTGTCCCTTGCATTTTTTAAGTATATCGGTGGTGCAGGAATTTCTACCTGCTGTCCATCAGATACGCCTTTCGGCCTCTCCTTAGGTCCCGACTTACCCTGGGCGGACGAACCTTCCCCAGGAAACCTTAGACTTTCGATGGCATGGATTCTCACCATGCTTTCGCTACTTATTCCGGCATTCTCTCTTCTATCTCGTCCAGCAGTCCTTTCGATCTACCTTCGTCCTACTATAGAATGCTCCTCTACCACTCATGATTACTCATGAATCCGCAATTTCGGTGTATAGTTTAGCCCCGGTAATTTTCCGCGCAACTCCACTCGACCAGTGAGCTATTACGCACTCTTTAAATGAATGGCTGCTTCTAAGCCAACATCCTGGTTGTTTACGCAAAATCACATCGTTTTCCACTTAACTATATCTTTGGGACCTTAATTGACGATCTGGGCTCTTTCCCTTTTGACCACGGAACTTAGCTCCCGCAGTCTGACTCCTGTTCTTACGTACATGGTATTCGGAGTTTGATAGAGTTCAGTAACCTGGTTTGGCCCCTAGCTCATTCAGTGCTCTACCCCCACATACTACTAAACAAGGCTAGTCCTAAAACTATTTCGAGGAGAACCAGCTATCTCCGAGTTCGATTGGAATTTCTCCGCTATCCACAGTTCATCCCGAAGCTTTTTAACGCTTATGGGTTCGGACCTCCACTTGATTTTACTCAAGCTTCATCCTGACCATGGATAGGTCACTCGGTTTCGGGTCTATTTCATATGACTTACTCGCCCTTTTCAGACTCGCTCTCGCTTCGGCTTCGTACCTTAATAGTACTTAACCTTGCCATATAAAATAACTCGCCGGACCGTTCTACAAAAAGTACGACATCGCACCTTAACGTGCTTTGTCTGCTTGTAAACACAGGGTTTCAGGTTCTCTTTCACTCCCCTCCCGGGGTTCTTTTCACCTTTCCCTCACGGTACTGTTCCACTATCGGTCACCAAGTAGTATTTAGCCTTATGGGGTGGTCCCCACTTTTTCATACGAGATTTCCCGTGTCTCGCACTACTCCGGATACTACCATGTCTTTCGATTTTTCGCTTACTAGACTTTCACTATCTTTGGTCTGCTTTTCCAAACAGTTCTGCTAAATCTATTGAATCATTTATGTAGTCCATAACCCCAAGAAAATTACTTCTCTTGGTTTAGGCTCTTCCTCTTTCGCTCGCCACTACTCAAGGAATCGAGTTTTCTTTCTTTTCCTGTAGGTACTTAGATGTTTCAGTTCCCTACGTTCCCCTCACATACACTACTTTACTCATGTATGGATTAGTTAGCTTTTTTCCTAACTAGAGTTTCCTCATTCGGATATCTGTGAATATAATGGATATTTGCTCCTCCTCACAGCTTTTCGCAGCTTATCACGTCCTTCATCGGCTCTTGGTGCCAAGGCATTCACCCTGTGCTCTTAGTAGCTTAACCTTATCGTTTATCACGACTTTTTTAGTCAATCGGTTAATCCTAAAACTTTTACTAGTTTTTCTAGTTTACCTTATTTTTCATCTATATATTTTTCAATGTGCTTGTCAAGAAAATAAAGTATTATATTTTCTTGTGGTGGAGCTGAGGAGAGTCGAACTCCTGACCTCCTGCTTGCAAGGCAGGCGCTCTAGCCAACTGAGCTACAGCCCCATCTAATATATTAGTATATAGTTGTTTCAATAAATCTACTTCTTATTATTATCACTCAAAATTTACAACAAGATAACATATATACCAAAATTCAATGTACTAATGAAAGTACATTGAAAAATAAACAATAAATCCTTTAAAGTTTCTCCTTAGAAAGGAGGTGATCCAGCCGCACCTTCCGATACGGCTACCTTGTTACGACTTCACCCCAGTTATCGAGCCTGCCTTCGACAGCTCCTTCCTTTCGGTTAGGTCACTGGCTTCGGGCATTCCCAACTCCCATGGTGTGACGGGCGGTGTGTACAAGACCCGGGAACGTATTCACCGCAGCATTCTGATCTGCGATTACTAGCGATTCCAGCTTCGTGTAGTCGGGTTGCAGACTACAGTCCGAACTGAGACGTTATTTTTGAGATTTGCTCGGCTTCACAGCTTTGCTTCCCTTTGTTTACGCCATTGTAGCACGTGTGTAGCCCAAGTCATAAGGGGCATGATGATTTGACGTCATCCCCGCCTTCCTCCAGGTTATCCCTGGCAGTCTCTCTAGAGTGCCCGGCCGAACCGCTGGCTACTAAAGATAAGGGTTGCGCTCGTTGCGGGACTTAACCCAACATCTCACGACACGAGCTGACGAC